>R14__coassemble_59_pt1 | contig 91681 bp, 76 predicted proteins | sample R14__metabat2_high_PE_017 | metagenome-assembled genome bin R14 | reverse complement strand
ATTCAACGTCGATTCGACCAAGACCTACGGCAACGTCTATCTGGCCTGCGAGACGACACTCGATACCTATACCGACCGTCGCCTGACCAGCGACCACATGGCCGTGCTGGGTGCCCTGGGCATCTATCCCGCCTCGCGCCTCGTCGACAACCAGATCATGAGCAACACGCTGGACTGGGTGCTCGACAACTGGAATTGGGACAAGACCTGGGGCTGGGACTACCCGATGACCGCCATGTGCGCAGCGCGTCTCAACCGACCTGAGGATGCCGTGGCCATCCTGCTCAACTCGGAGCGCACCAACACCTACCTGCCCAACGGACACAACTTCCAGGACGACCGTCTGCGCATCTACCTGCCGGGCAACGGAGGCCTGCTCACCGCCATAGCCATGATGTGTGCCGGCTGGGACGGCTGCGACCTCGGTCAGAACCCCGGTTGGCCCAAGGACGGCCAATGGAACGTACGCTGGGAGGGTCTGAATCCTCTGCCTTAAGCTGAGAAGATGAGATTGAACAAGACCCTGTTCCGTATCCTTCATTGGATCGAAAAACGCTATTACAGCCTCAGTTTCTGGCCTCGCAAGGTGTGCGGGATCTTGCTGGTATGCGCTTTCTTAGGGGGTGTGGCAGCGATAGGTTACGGTGGATACAGCGGCGCGCGTGCCTGCTGGCGCTTTGCCCGTGAGGTATATCATGGCGACTGGCATCCGTTCGGCAACCGGCAGGAGCCGGAATACAGCAAAGCCGAGTACAAGCACTTCGAGTTCCCCGTCCCCAAGTCGCGCCGTCAGCCCAAGCGCATGCCCAGTTACGCGAAGGACTTCAACTACATCAATGACGTGCACATGCGTGCCGCCCAAAAGCTCGGCATCAATCCCCCCAAGGACCGCGCTGCCCTCGAGAAGATGAAAGGCAAGCTGGTGCAGCTCCGCGAAACCCGCTACTACAGCATCCTCCCGCTCACCAGTTCGTCGCCCTACCTGGTGCCACGTGCCGCCGACTTCCTGACTGCACTGGGCAAGCTGATGCAGGAATACAACGGCACAGAGTCGCGCTTCTACATCTCGAGTGTGCTGCGCACTCAAGCCGATGTGAAGAAGCTCGGCCACATCAACAGCAATGCATCGAAGAACTCCACGCACTGCTACGGCACGACGTTCGACATCACCTACAGCCGCTTCGAGGTGCGTGGCAAGACGACCGAAGGACAACTCAAGATAGACCTGGCACGCGCCCTCTACGACATGCAGCGGCAAGGCTACTGCTACGTCAAATACGAGGTGAAGCAGCCCTGCTTCCACGTCACGGTGAGACCATGACGGTTCGGCAAAGCTGCTCCGACGTTGGCATGGATTGTAGTTGGGGGAGGGACTGTCCCACAGCGGGAATTGCGACAGCGCAGATGGCGCAATTTCTGATGGGGGACTGTCCCCTAAGAAGAAAATGCGTCATCGGTGGATGGCGCATTTTCGGTTCTGGAAATGTTATAGGCTGATTTTTTTTAGCCATCGAATACAATAAAAACGTACTATGCGCGTTTTATATATGTATTAACCAAAATATGGCATGCCTATGAAGCATAGTTTTACCTCTTTACTCTCTTCGATACCTGGTCCTCGTCCCGAGACCATCTTCGCGCTGCAGATGCTGGCCCGATCGTACAATCCGGCTACCTCAGACACTTTAGAAGATCGATGGTTCGACGAACATGCGCTGGCCTGAGAAGCCATCGAGTTCCGACAGACTGATGCCCGTCATGACGTGCAGCATCTGAAGGTTCGACTGGTCCACGCTCTGAATGTTTCCGCGGATACCTTCACCATCCGGCGCTATCAGCAGGTATTGCTCATTATGTCCGCCTTTTCCCTTCAACCGGAGGGAGAAGGCGGTCTTCTGTTTCAAACCTTCGATATAGGCCTTCACACCTCCTCGATCAGCATAAAGTGATTGCAGACGGTCGACGATGGAAATGTCGAGGACGGGGGGCAGCGTGCCGTCGAGGATACGCTGATGGATATGGCTGTCGATCTCAGGTGCGAGCGTCTCGCGCACATGCTGCATGAGCGTCTCGCTATCCAGATTGTCATTCCATTGATACAGCAGCTCGACGAAACGGCTGTAATCGGCATGCAGGCGGCTCTGGTCGATGCGGATGGCATCGGCAGCATCGAGGATGGGTTGAACGGGGAAGGAGTCGGCAAATTCGGAAGGTGGATTGTCGGCGAGATAGCGCACAGTAGAGTCGTAGATCTCCTGGCAGACCTGCGCCTGACGGTCTGCTCCGTCAGCCAGCGCTGCTACCTGGGGGATCAGTTCGTTGAGCAGCTTGGTAGCGAAGTCGGAAGCGTGCAGTCGGGTGCGGTTCAGGTAATAGCGCGACACCTGCTGCTGATATTGGGCAAAGACCAGTTTGTCCTTGCCGCGCATACGGTCAATGAAGCCCAGACTCTGATAGGCATGCTGCAGTTCGGCGAACTGCTGATCGAGTGCCTTGATGTCGGCATCGGCATCGTCATGCTGCCGACTGAATCCGAAAGCCTTCTGCTGCAAGTGATTGACCAACGAACGGACGATGTCCTGAAGGGTCTCGGGCGGATAGGGATTGGCTATCATCACCTGCTGGAGCGAAGTGCGCACCCCGTCGAGGAGTATGCGGCAATAGGCAGTCGTGTTCTTCTTCTGGAAGCGATAGAAGTACTCCACACCCATGTCACGGAAGCGAGTCTGATAATAGACCTCCATGCCAGACCTGAGCTGCGCGATCCATTCCTCGCGGGGCAGGTCCTCGAGATTCTGGAGTACCGTCTGCAGGCAGGCATTCCAGTACTCTTCGGCCGGAACCCAGGGGCGGCTCTTGCGTTCGGGATTGAGGTCGAGGAAGGCATCGCCCATCAGTGAGAGATGGAGGTCGGAGAGCGGAAGCGACGAGATGAGCTGCTCGACATGGACGTTGCATTGCTCCATGCTGACCTTGTTGGTCTCCGGACGGCTCAGTGCAAACATCGCCTGCAGGTAGGTCTGGTGAATATAGTAGCGCACCTCCTCCTCGGGATAGGTCAAACCCGCGGCATTGAACGTGGAGAAGATGGCCGGGAACTCCAGCTGACAGTCGACGTCGCCGGAGCGTCGACCGCGGTAGACCTTGCCGATGAAGCCCGACCTGGAGAGTTCGTCGAGCGCCTCGGGATGCTGCGTGATGTCGAACAGGAAATGTGCCAGCGACAACTGCGTGGCGTCGTGATAGAGGAAGCAATGCTGCATGAGTTGCAACTGCGGGTAGTCGCTGACGCCATTGCTGATGGCGGCGAGGCACTTCCAGACGGCACGACGCTGCTCATCGGTGCAGTTCTGCAGGTCGGGGAGGAGGCAGTAGACGTAAGAGGGGCAGTCGTAGAGCCTGCGAATCATCATCACCGTACTGACCACCTGCTGACCGTAGGTAGGGTCGCTGAGAGTGACACATAGATGGAACGTCAGTTCGCAGGGTCCATTCTCACGTCGGCGCAACTCGTTGACTTCATGCACGAGCTCACGCTCCTCCAGTTCATGCGAAAGGAAGAGCAGTGAGGCATTGCGCCGGGCGAAAGGCGCCTGGACGAACTGCCGGTAGACGGGATGCTGAATACGCGACTGCGCATATCCCAGGAAGGCAATGAGATGCTTCACGCGGTTATCGGTTTTTCATCATTTCGGCATAGCAGCAGCGGCACAAGGGCATATACTCCTGCTTCTCGCCCACGAGGACCTGTTCATCACTGCTGGCTATGCGGTAAGAAAAGTTGGCAAGGTGGCCACACTTAACGCAGATGGCGCGACACTTGTAGACGTCGTCGGCTATCGCCATCAGTGCCGGCATAGGACCGAAGGGCTGTCCCAGATAATCCATGTCGAGGCCTGCACAGATGACACGCTTGCCCTGAGCTACCAGTTCGAGGGCGACTTCGACGATGCCCTCGTCGAAGAACTGCGCTTCGTCGATGGCAATGACCTCGGTGTCCGTTTCGGTCAATTCGGGAATCAGACGGGAGTTCTGGATCGGGATTGCCTCACTCGTATTATGCGAATGGCTGACGATGTCGGACTTGCTGTAGCGGATGTCGATGGTGGGCTTGAAGATCTGAATCTTGCGACGAGCTATCTTGACGCGGTTGATGCGGCGTATGAGTTCCTCGGTCTTGCCTGAGAACATCGAGCCACAGATGACCTCGATACTGCCACAGACGCGTGGCTGGGAATTTTCGATATACATTTTTATATTGAACAACTTATTTGACTGAAAGAAACTTGCAGAAATTGCCAGGAATTAATTCAAAAATTGTTTTTTGATATTACTTCTCACTGGCGGCAGCGATGACGTTGATGACGTAGTCGCCTATCTTTTCGCACTCATTGATGAGCATCATCAGATAGGTGCTCTGCTCGTAGAGGGCGGCATTGCGGTCGATAGCCTCGAGCATCTCGTTGCGCAACTGATTGCGATAGTTGTTGATTTCGTCTTCGTAATTGTAGGCGCGGTTCAAGGAATTGCCCGGAATGGTATCCATGGCGAGCACCTTGACCATATGCGACAGAGCGGCATCAGCCAACGTCACCATGCGGTCAAGGCTGGTGGACATGTCGCTGCCGAAACGGATGCGCTGCTCCGCCTTCTGGCTGACGCAGACTGCACAATGGAGGATGGAGTCGGCTATTGACTCCAATTCGTCGACTACCTTGTAAATATTGCGGCACATCTGTTCGCCCGACTGTGAGAGCGCCTGAGGTGACACATGGCTGAGGAACTGGGCGATTTCGAGCTCGGCACGGTCGCTCTCCGCCTCCATCGACTGCAGGCTGCCGAGCGTGGCAGAGAGCTTCTCCCCGCTGGACTTCTCGTCGAGCATTGAACGCCAGAGCTGGAACATCCGGTAGGTCTCGTCGGCGTAATGCGAAGCCTCCTTCTGCACCTGCAGCAGCACCAGTTCGCCCGACGAGGTGAATGCGGAGGGATCAATGTACTGCAGTCGGAACGAGCGCTTCTGCTCCTCCCCATCGGGCACACGGCTGGTGATACGCGAGGCACAGAAACGTGCCAGTGGGAAGAGCAGGCAGAGCAACAACAGATTGAATAGCGTGTGGAACAATGCCATTGCCAGAGCTGTGCCTCCTCCCGACGCGATATCGTCGAGACCAAGGAGATGACAGAGGCGGACGAAAGCGTCGAAAAGGAATGGATAGAGACTGAGGACGACGAGCAACACACCGACAAGGCTCAGCAAGAGCTGCGAGAGGGATGCTGCGCGTGGCATGGACCTGCCTGAACGAGGGAACAGCACAGGCAGCAGACTGCCTCCCGTGTTGAACCCCAGGATCATGCAGCATGCAAGTGACAGCGACACGAATCCATGGCTGCATAGCAGGGCGGTAAGGAGGAACGTGGCTCCGGTGGACTGCAGCACAAGCGAGACGATCATGCCCAGCAGGAGGAAGAGGAGGTTCGACCCGTAGCCATAGAGGCTCCATCGGGCGAATATCGTGGGCAGCTTGGTGCCCGTCATCATGACGTCCATCAGACCATGCAGCTGATCGATGGCCAGGAAGATGAGCGCAAAGCCCAGGATGAGCTCTCCCCACGACTCATGCCTCGCGCGACCCAGGATGAAGAAGGGGAGCGAAAGCGCAATGAGTGCGAAGACGAGTGATGAGACGTCGAACTCGAAGCCCAGCACGGCGATGATCCACGAGGTGAAGGTGATGCCGACATTGGCTCCCAACATGGACGCCACGGCATCGGTGACGGAGACAAGGCCTGCCTTGACAAACGAGAAGACCATCGCCGTGGTTGCTGACGAGGACTGCACGAATGCCGTGACCAACAACCCCGTCACTACGCCAGTGAAGCGGTTGCGTATCATGGCAGCCACGGCACGGCGCAGGCTGTCGCCAGCCAACTTCTGCAACGCTTCGCTCAGCAACTTCATGCCGTAGAGGAAAAGTCCGATGCAACCTATGAGGGTCAGAATCTGGAGAAAGGACATGGGGATATTTTAGGGAGGGAAATGACCGATTAGCAAGTATTATGCAGGCCTATAACTCATAACTGATAACTCATGAGGTCTGAATGACTCATCATTCAGACCTCATCGCCTGCTCGAAACTCTCGCGATAGGTCTTGCCGACGGGAGCCTCGATGCCGGTGGAGAGGATGACAGACTGGGAATTGTAACTGCGGACGTGCTTGATGCCTACAATATAACTGCGCTGCACACGCGCGAATAGTGTGGGAGGCAACTGCTGTTCGAACCCCGAGAGGGTGCCCAGGGTCATCATCCGTCTGCCATCCGACAGGGTGAAGCAGGTGTAGTCCTTCGCCGATTCGAGGCAGACGATGTCTGACACGCGGATACGCTCAGTACGCCCATCGCAGCGGATGCTGAGCATCGGCTCGGTACGCACTTTCGAGAGCGCCTGACTCAGTCGCTCGAGCGTGTAGGGCTTGAGCAGGTAGTCGGCCACGCCGAAGTTGAACCCATCGATGGCATACTGGTCGTAGGCCGAGGTGATGATGACCTTGAGACCGCCTGACGACGAATCGATGCCATCGTCCTGCAATTGGCGAAGCACCTCGAGGCCAGTGAGTCCGGGCATCTGGATGTCGAGGAAGAGCAGATCGGGATGCGGTGACACGACAATCTCCCTCATGAGCGACACACCATCGCCGAAGAGGGTGATATCCTCAGCACGTTCGCCCAGCTTCTGCAGGAAGAGCTGCAGCTTCTGCGCTGCCAATGGCTCGTCTTCAGCAATGTAAATCTTCATGATTCTGACCGAGTGTTAATTCTGTAATGACCGGTGGGTCATGCCTTCTCCTGGAGTATCTCCTCGATACGATGAGCCACCACTTCTGGCTGGATGCCGTTCATGCAGGCGAAGTCGCCCCGCTGACAGGGCTTGTTGCCATAGATGGAGCAGGGACGGCAGGAGAGGGGGAGCTCGATGCAGTCGTTCTCGCTCTGGCCATAACCCAGGAAGCCTGCAAAGCGATGCGTGGCACCCCAGATGCTGAGCGTGCGCAAGCCGACAAGGGAGGCGAGGTGCATGTTGGCCGAATCCATCGAGACCATCAGCTGCAGTCGCGCCATGCAGTGCAGGTCTTCGTCAATGCTCTGGCGGCCCGCCAGGTTGACGATCTGGTCAGGATGGGCGGCTGCCCATCGGTCCAGCACCACCTGCTCGTCGCGGCTGCCGAAGAGGTAGATGCGCAGGTCGGGCATGCGGCTGACCAACTGGTCAATCACCTGGCACATAAGCTTGGAGGGATAGACCTTGCCTTCATGCTGGGCAAAGGGGGCAATGCCGATGGCATGTTCCCAGGACTCTCCTACGCGAAGGAGGCTGCTGCCATGCGACACGCTGTCGTAATCGACCTCGAAGTTCATGCCCAGGCTACTGAAGACCTCGTGATAGCGCTCGACGCTGCCCTTGAGCTGCCGCTGGATGCTGTGTGCCACGAGGGCTTTCTTCTGGTCGCGTCCCTTGTCGATCTTCTCGACGCGCTTGCCTGCCATGCGGAAACGGAAGTCGATCCATTTGGTGCGCAACACGTCATGAAGGTCAGCGACGGCGTCGAACTGCAGAGAGCGAAGTTCGGCATACAGCCGATTGAGTCCGAAGATGCCGTTATAATCGCGCTTGTTAATCGAACGGACCTTCAGGTTGGGCAGATGGAGGACGGTATTGAGCACGATGGCACCCACCTTGCTGGTCAACAAGGTGAACTCCACATTGGGATAGGCTCGGCAGGCACTGTCGATGACCGGCAGCGTCATGCAGATGTCACCGAGGGCACTGAGCCTGATGACCAGCAATCGACGGATGGGCTTCATGGGCTAGAAGGGTATGAGGGGTTCGGAATCAGTTACTTGTTGCCGTAGAGCACGGGATTGAGATTCGGGTCGTTGTACATCTTCATCTGCTTGTAGACCTTCATATACTTGCGGCCGGCTGCGATATCGTCGAGCAACTGGTCGATGGCGGTAGTGAGGTCCTGGCGCTGGGTGAGGAGTACGCCGAGCTTCTGCTGGCACTTGTCGTGATGCTCAGCCGAGACGTCGGTGCGGTCCACTTCGACCTGCATGTGGTAGATTTTGAGATAGAGGATAGAGAGTCGGTCGATGGCCCAGGCTGGGGACTCCGTATTGATCGTGGCATCTTCACGCACCTTGACCTCCTTGTAGGTGTCGAGGAAGTAGCTGTCAATCATCTCAACCAGGTCGGTGCGGTCCTGATTGGACTTGTCGATGCGGCGCTTGAGCACCAAGGCGGCAGCAGGATCGATCTGCGGATCGCGAATGATATCCTCGAAGTGCCACTGGACAGTGTCGATCCAATTCTTTAGATAGAGAAAGAACTCGATGGTGCCCTTCTCGTAAGGATTCTGAATGGGAGTATCGACGTTGTCGGTCTTGTGATAATCGGCGATAGACTGCTTGAATATGCCGTCGCAAAGCTCTGTAAATTTCATATAAAATCGGGTTTTATTATCTAATTTTGGCGCAAAGATACATTTTTTTTCTTAATATTGGTACAACTTTGCCAAAAAATTTGTATCTTTGCAGCCGATTTTTCGCAAAAAGTCCCGTTTTTGCCCGAAATCGCCCAATAAATTACTTAATTTGAGAAGAAGATAAATGAAGGTTTGCATCGCAGAGAAACCCAGCGTAGCCGAGAGCATTGCCCACATCCTTGGAGCCAACAGGCGTCAGGGCAGGGGTGCCATCGGCTATTATGAAGGCAACGGCTATCAGGTGACCTGGACCTTCGGACACCTGTGCGAACTCAAGAACCCGGAAGAATATGATGCGAAGTGGCGTGCTTGGAGCATCGTCCACCTCCCCATCATGCCCCAGCGCTTCGGCATCACGCTCAAGCAGTCTGACGGCGTGAAGGAGCAGTTCGAAACCATCCAGCGACTCTATGAGAATGCCGAATGCATCATCAACTGCGGTGATGCCGGCCAGGAGGGTGAACTCATCCAGCGATGGGTGATGCAGAAGGCAGGAGCCATCGAACGCGAGAAGTCGGGGCAGATGTCCATCTACCGCCTCTGGATCAACTCGATGACCGACGAAGCCATCCGTGAGGGATTCCAGCACCTGGAACTGCAGCAGAAGTACGACCGACTCTACATGGCAGGCCTGAGCCGTGCCATCGGAGACTGGCTGCTGGGCATGAATGCCACCCGCCTCTACACGCTGCGCTACGGGCAGACTGGAGCCCGGCAGGTCATCTCGATAGGACGTGTTCAGACGCCGACCCTGGCAATGCTCGTCAAGCGCCACTTCGAAATCGTGAACTTCCAGCCCCAGCAATACTGGGAGCTCAAGACGCTCTACCGCACGGTGACGTTCAACAGCACGCATGGACGCTTCGCGAGCATGGAGGAGGCGCAGCACACCCTCGAAGCGCTGCAAGGCACTGAGCTTCAGGTCAATTCGGTGCAAAAGAAGAGCTCCAAGGAATCGCCCAAGCACCTCTATGACCTGACCTCGCTGCAAGTGGATTGCAACCGCAAGTACGGCTATTCAGCCGAGCAGACCCTGCAGCTGATGCAGTCTCTCTACGAGAAGAAGGTGGCGACCTACCCCCGTGTCGACACCACCTATCTGCCGGATGACGTCTATCCCAAGTGTCCCGCCACGTTGCAAGGACTGCGGGGATACGAGGCGCTTACCGCGCCGCTGCTGGCTCCCGGCGTGAAGCTCCCCAAGTCGAAGCAGGTCTTCGACAACAGCAAGGTAACCGACCACCATGCCATCATCCCTACTGGTCACCCACCGGTGGCTTTGACCCGGGACGAGCACCAGGTCTTTGACCTGATTGCCCGTCGGTTCATTTCGGTATTCTACCCTGATTGCCAATACAGTACCATCACCGTGATGGCAGACCCCATCCTCCCTGACGGGACCCCCTTGAAACTCACTTTTGCCTCAGACGAAGAGGATGCGCTGGAGGCACAGGCAGAGGCCATGGAGCGTGCCAAGGAGGGCAAGGCGCCTGCCTCGCCAGACGAGGGTCCGAAGGCGCTGTTCCGCGCCTCGAACCGCATCATCATCGCCCCTGGCTGGCGTGCCGTCTATTCTGGTCAGAAGCAGGACGACGAGGAGGAAGGAGAGGGCAATGGTAACGCTCAGTTCCCGGACTTCAAGAAGGGGGAGCATGGTCCCCACGAACCCTCGCTCAAGGAGGGATGGACACAGCCTCCCAAACCCTACACCGAGGCCAACCTCATTCTGGCGATGCAGACGGCAGGCAAGCAGTGCGAAGACGAGGAGATGCGCGAGGCGATGAAGGCGAACGGCATTGGCCGCCCCTCTACGCGAGCCGCCATCATCGAGACGCTCCTCAAGCGTCGCTATATCCGACGCGAGAAGAAGAACCTCGTGGCTACGCAGACCGGCATTGACGTGATCAAGGTGATTCATGAGGAGTTGCTCAAGAGCCCGGAACTGACCGGTCAATGGGAGCGAAAGCTGCGTCTGATAGAGAGCGGTGAATACGAAGCCGCCCAGTTCCTGACGGAACTCAAGCAGATGGTAATGGACATCATCAGCAGCGTGATGTCCGACCAGTCCAACCGCCAGGTTGCCTACGTGGACCCCGAGGCTGAGAAGAAAGCAGCGGCGGCGGCGAAACGTGCGGCGGCCGCCGAGAAGCGCAAGGCTGCGCCCAGGAAGCCGAAAGAGGATGCAGCGTCAGGCGCTGCTGCAGCAGGAGGTTCGACCGAGAAACACTTGTCGCTGGAGGTTCCCTCGAAATGCCCGCTATGCGGCGGTGACGTCCTGCGCGGCAGGACCGCCTACGGATGCTCCAACTGGCGCACAGGATGCACCTGGAGACTCCCTTTTGATGCATCGAACTCCTAAAATAGGGTAAATTCTCCTTAAAATTCGCGCGTATAAGCAAAAAAGTGTGGCAAAGGTTTGGTCATGTCGGATAAAATGACTAACTTTGCCGCGCTTTTTTTAGTAACATTCAGCCGCCAGGCATCACCTCCGCTCCCCTGAATGTGATATAGTAAATGCTGACTACGATAAAACGACATATACATAAGGGCACCGCCCCCATCCTCATTGTGCTGGTCCTCCTGCTGCTTCCTCTCTGCAGCGGCAGGCCGGTCATTGCCATGTCGGGTGGGGTCCCCTCAATAGACTCTCTGCGCGAGGTCATGGACTCGCTCTCGTCGGTACTCGACCGACTGTCCATGCGCGACACGACACCTTCCAGCCCGGATTCCCTGGCGGCGGGCAGTATGATTCCGGATAGCACGCTCCTGGCTCCAGATTCCCTGACTGCCGATGGCACCAGCCTGAATGATACGCTCGCCCTCCCCACCGACACGGTAACCCCTGGCGGCGGTCTCACGGCAGTAGTCAACTACAAGGCACAGGACTCGCTGGTCTTCACTGCAGGCAACCTGGCATGGCTCTACGGCAAGGCGCAGGTCACCTATACCGACATCCAGCTCGATGCCGCCCGCATACAGATGTCGCTCGACAGTTCGCTGGTGCATGCCAACGGCGTGCCTGACTCGGTGACGGGCAAACTCACCGACAAGCCCGTCTTCAAGGACAATTCGGGCGAATACGAGACGCGCACCATGTCCTACAACTTCAAGACTGCCAAAGGCTACATCTGCGATGTCACTACGCAGCAGGGCGATGGCTACGTCACGGGTGGCGTGACCAAGAAGATGCCCGACAACGACATCTTCCTCGAGGGTGGCAAGTACACCACCTGCGACCAGGTCGAGTGCCCACACTTCTATATCGAGCTCACCAAGGCACGTGTACGCCCCAACAAGAACATCGTCACCGGTCCTGCCTATCTCGTAGTCGCTGACGTGCCGCTCCCGCTGGCTATCCCGTTCGGCTACTTCCCCTTCACCAAGAGCTACAGCAGCGGCATCCTGATGCCTTCCTACGGCGCTGACCAGCAGCAGGGCCTCTACCTGCGCGACGGCGGCTACTACTTCGCCATCAACGATTACGTGGACCTGGCCCTTCGCGGCGAGGTCTACACCAAGGGTTCATGGGGCATCTCGGCCCAGAGCCACTATGCCATGCGCTACAAGTTCAAGGGCGACTTCTCGTTCAACTACATCGTCACCAAGACGGGCGACAAGGGCATGCCCGACTACACGGAAGGCACCAACATGAAGATTGGCTGGAGCCACTCGCAGGACTCGCGTTTCAATCCCAACCTCTCCATCTCGGCTCGCGTGGACTATTCGACCTCCGGCTATGAGCGCAGCAACACGCAGTCCATCTACAGCAATGACCTCACGACGGCCACCAAGTCGTCGTCGGTCAACATGTCCTACCGAATCCCCAACACCAACTGGTCGCTGACCGGTTCGGCCCGTATCGACCAGCGTACCAAGGACTCCACCCTCACCATCGAAATGCCGCAGCTGACCGCCTCGCTCTCGACCTGGTACCCCTTCAAGCGCAAGCACAAGTCGGGTGCCGACCGCTGGTACGAGAAGATCTCGTTGACTTATACGATGAAGATGTCGAACCAGATAACCGGCAAGGAGGACCAGGTCTTCAAGAAGAACATCCTGCGCGACTGGAGGAACGGCATCGACCACAACATCCCCGTGCGTGCCACGTTTACCCTCGCCAAGTACATTCAGGTGACGCCGAGTTTCACGTTCGAGGACCGCATGTACACCAGCAAGACCACGCAGCGCTATGATCCCTCCTACACGACTGACGGCAAGACCTTCGGCGGCATCGCCAAGGACACCATCTATGGCTTCAACAATGCCTACAACTTCAGCAGCAACGTGGGCTTCTCGACCAAACTCTATGGTATGTACAAACCCATCTGGAAGAACTGCAAGCTCTTTGCCGTACGCCACCTCCTGACGCCTACCATCTCGTTCAACTACACGCCCGACTTCAGTCAGAAGAAGTACGGCAGCTGGGGCACCTACATGATGCCTGACAGCACCTCCGCCACCGGCATGAAAGAGGTCAAGTACTGCTTCTACGAGAACTACGTACAGGGCGCTCCCGGCTCTTCTCGAAGCGGAAGCATCAGCCTGAGCCTCACCAACAACCTGGAGGCTAAAATCCGCTCGGACAAGGACTCGACTGGCTACAAGAAGATTTCGCTCATCGACAACCTCTCGACCAACATCAGCTACAACATGATAGCCGATTCGATGCGCTGGAGCTCCACCATCCCGGTCAACGCCACCCTCAAGTGGGGCAAGAATACGCAGATGAACCTCTCGGCACAGTTCGACACCTACCTCTACGACCAGAATGCCCGCCACTACGACAAGCCGCGATGGGAGGTAGGCAGGTTCCCCAGACTGATGCAGACGGGTTACTCCTGGAGCTTCTCGCTCAACAACGAGAAACTCGCCAAGCTCTTCGGCCGTGGAGGCGATGACAGCGAGGAGGAGGAGGAAGACAAAGGCTATGACCTCGACAGCGAAGATGGCTACGTCGAGGAGGACCTCGACCCGACCAGCATCGAAGGACTGCAGAAGGCGGCTGAGAAGCGCAACAAGAAGCAACGCAACAAGTCGGGCAAGTACGACGACGACGGCTACCTGATCTGGTCCGTCCCCTGGACCCTCAGCTGCAGCTACTCGATGAGCTACCAATACAAGGACTTCAACAAGGAGAAACGCGAGTACAACCGAGGCATCACCCACAGCGCCACCATCAACGGCACCATCCAGCCCACCAAGGGATGGAACTTCTCGTTCAACGCCTCGTACGACTTCAACCAGGCGAAGATCACCTACATGAACATCAACATGAGCCGTGACATGCACTGCTGGTCGCTCACCGCATCATTGAATCCAATGGGACAGTATGCATCGTTCAACGTCAACATCGCCGTCAAGGCTCAGATGCTCTCGGATCTCAAGTATCAGAAGTCGAGCGTTTCGCGCAGCAACAAGATCAACTGGTACAGCGACTGATGGGGCTGACCTTTCCATTGACAAAAGCAGAATTATGAATATCGCCATCATCAAATACAACGCCGGCAACATCTACAGCGTCTATTGCGCCTGCCGACGCCTGGGTTACGAAGCGGTCATCACGGACAATCCTGCCGTGATACGCCAGGCGGACCGTGTCATCTTCCCCGGTGTAGGTGAAGCACGTGCTGCGATGGATTATCTCCGCGCCACGGGCCTCGCAGAACTGATCTGCAGCCTCAAGCAGCCCGTCCTGGGCATCTGTATCGGCATGCAGCTGCTCTGCAGTCACAGCGAGGAGGGCGACGTGGACTGTCTCGGCATCTTTGACGTTCCAGTGGTTCGCTTCCGTCCTGCCGATCCTTCGCTCAAGGTGCCCCAGATGGGGTGGAATAACATCAACGGTCTGCACGACACCTTATTTAATAACGTGCGCGAGGAGGCCTACGTCTACTACGTCCACAGTTACCACGTGCCGCTCTGTCCCTACACCATTGCACAGACCGACTATGACGGTCCCTATAGCGCAGCGCTGCGTCGCGGCAACTTCTGGGCTACGCAGTTCCATCCCGAGAAGTCCGGGTCAGTAGGCGAGCAGGTGTTGCGTAACTTTATCTCTCAAGAAGCGGCCGACTGATCGCACTTCATATCCCGGTACTCACTATGATTGAATTGATACCCGCCATCGACATCATCGATGGCAAGCTCGTACGCCTCACCAAGGGCGACTACGACACGAAGAAGGAATACAGCAAGGACCCACTCGAAGTGGCACGCCAGTTCGAGTCAATAGGCATCCGACGGCTCCACGTCGTCGACCTTGACGGAGCCAAGGGAGGACATATCGTCAACTACCGCACCCTGGAGCGAATCGCTACGCAAACCTCGCTCACCATCGACTTCGGTGGCGGCATCAAGAGCGACGAGGACGTACGCATCGCCTTCGAAAGCGGAGCCCGCATGATTACCGTCGGCTCGATTGCCGTGAAGTATCCGCAGCTCTTCCTCACCTGGCTCGAGAAGTATGGTGCAGATGCCATCATTCTCGGCGCCGACATCAAGGATGGGTGCATTGCCGTGCAGGGATGGCTGGAATCGAGCGACGCCCGCTGGCAGACGTTCCTGCAGAGCTACGTCTCACGAGGCGTCCGCAAGGTCATCTCGACGGACATCTCACGTGACGGCATGCTCTCCGGTCCTTCGACCGAACTCTACAAGGACATGATGCAGGAGTTCCCCGAACTCTACGTCATCGCCTCGGGTGGCGTCAGCTGCATGCAGGACGTGCTCCAGCTCGCTGCCGCCAACGTCCCCGCCGTCATCATGGGCAAAGCCATCTACGAGGGCCGCATCACCATGCAGGAACTCGAGGACTATCAGTCGCGTCTCTGAATTTTTCACTTTCAACTTTTAATTTTCAACTCTAAAAGTGTTAGCCAAACGCATCATCCCCTGCCTCGATGTCAAGGACGGCAAGACCGTGAAGGGCGTACAATTCGTCAACTTCCGCGATGCCGGCGATCCGGTTGCCCTCGGCAAGCAGTACAGCCAGATGGGAGCCGACGAACTCGTCTACCTCGACATCACCGCCTCGCATGAGGGACGTCGCACCTTCACCGACCTGGTGCGCCGCATTGCAGCCGAGGTCTCCATCCCATTCACTGTGGGTGGTGGCATCCATGAACTTGCCGACGTGGAGCGCCTGCTTGCCGCCGGTGCCGACAAGGTATCGGTCAACAGTTCAGCCATCCGTCGTCCGGAACTCATCACCGAGATTGCCGAACGCTTCGGCCGACAGGAATGTGTCTGCGCCATCGACGCCCGTCTGGAGGAGGATGGCCAGTGGCGCTGCTACCTCAACGGCGGACGCATTCCCACCGACCGATATCTCTTCGAATGGGCACATGAGGCTCAAGAGCGGGGAGCCGGGGAGATCCTCTTCACTTCGATGAATCACGATGGCTCGAAGCAGGGATTCGCCTGCGAAGCCCTTGCACGCCTCTCGTCCGCTCTCTCCATCCCCATCATCGCTTCGGGTGGGGCAGGAGCCAGGGAGCACTTCCTCGACGTCTTCACCCAGGGTCATGCCGACGCCGCTCTCGCCGCCTCGGTCTTCCACTTCGGCGAAATTCCTCTGCGTGAGCTCAAGGAATACCTCCATCAGAACGGCATCCCTGTACGCAGGTGCATCTGAGCGAACCGAAACAACATAATAACAATAGAACGTAGCCACGAGGCTACAGATAACGTTGCAAAGCAACTATGGAAATCGATTTCAACAAAATGCAGGGCTTGGTCCCCGCCATCATTCAGGACGCAGTCACCAACAAGGTTCTCATGCTCGGCTTCATGAATGCCGAGGCTTATCAGAAGACGGTCGATACCGGTCTGGTCACTTTCTGGAGCCGCACCCGCCAGTGCCTCTGGACCAAAGGCGAGACGTCGGGCAACGTGCTCCGCGTCGTGGAGATACTCAATGACTGCGACCAGGACACGCTCCTCATCAAGGCCAATCCTGCAGGTCCCGTCTGCCACACCGGCGCCGACACCTGCTGGAACGAGAAGAATGACCGCAATCCACTCCTCTTCCTCACCGAACTCCAGGACTTCATCTACAAGCGCCACGAAGAGATGCCCGAGGGTTCCTATACCACCTCGCTCTTCAAGGACGGTCTGAACCGCATGGCTCAGAAGGTAGGAGAGGAGGCGCTCGAACTTGTCATAGAGGCGACCAACGGCACCAACGACCGCCTCATCTATGAGGGTTCGGACATGCTCTATCACCTCCTCGTGCTGCTCACCAGCAAGGGTCTCCGCATCGAGGATATGGCTGCCGAACTGGCCGAGCGTCATCAGCCTGGCTGGAAGAAACACTGATTTCACCTCCCCTATGATCGACTACAAGAACGTCACCATCGCCCGTGCCGACAATGTACTGTTCGAGCATCTGGACCTCACCGTAGGCGAGGGCGAGTTCGTGTACCTCATCGGCCAGGTGGGGTCGGGCAAGTCATCGCTCTTGCGCACGATGTACAAGGACCTGGACATCCACGAGGGTTCGGAGGCACGCATCTTCGGCGAGTACGACCTGCTGAACATGCGCTCCAGCCAGATTCCCTACCTGCGACGCAAGGTGGGCATCATCTTCCAGGACTTCCAGCTCCTGATGGATCGCAACGTCGAAGCCAACCTGGACTTCGTGCTTCGCGCTACGGGGTGGAAGGAGGCAGGCAAGCGTCAGGAGCGCATCCGCGAAGTGCTCTCGCTCGTCGAGATGTCAGGCTGCGAACGCCGCATGCCCAACACCCTCTCGGGTGGCGAGCAGCAGCGCATCGTCATTGCCCGTGCCTTGCTCAACAAGCCCATGCTCATCCTTGCAGACGAACCCACAGGCAACCTCGACCCCATCAATGGCGCCCTCATCGTCAACCTGCTCTATCGCATCTGCCAGGAGCAGCATGCCACCGTCATCATGGCGACGCACAACCTGCAGTTCCTCGACGACTTCCCCGGCCGCGTACTGCGCGTCGCCGATCATCAGCTCGTCGAGGTAGGCGGGACGGCCGAGGCGGACACTATGGCTGAGCTGCTGGCCGAAGCAACTCCGGATAGCCTGGCAGGCCTTGACGGAATTCCCAGCGATTCGCCTGCCGATTGAGGTGGCAGCAGAAGTGGCGCAGCCCGTTGCTCACCACCAGCCAGTCTACGTGCAGGGCGATATTGTAGCGGCTGATCTGCTCGAAGACCTCCTGCGTCAGCGTCACCGTCGTCGCCTTGAACTCAAGGATCATCACAGGCTCCGCCTCATCCCCGAAGACCACGCTGTCGCATCTCCGCTCCAGGTCGCCCACCTTGATGGCAATCTCATTGCCAATGCGTCCTGCCGGATATTGGCAATGGTTGATCAGGAAATGCACGAAGTTCTGACGCACCCATTCCTCAGGTGTCAGTTTCACCCAGCGTCGTCGCTGGCTGTCCCAGATTTCCTGCAGGCCATTACCTATATTATTACGTACGCGCGCATCGTACTGTGGCAAGTTCAGTTGCTCCATATCATTGACTGTTCAATAGTTCTGTTATTGCGGCGCAAAGATAACAATTTTTTCCGACATGGCAAAGAAAACCGATGATTTTCCGCTCATCAAGTCTCAGATTGAGGCGGGGACGTATGCTCCGGTGTACGTTTTGCATGGCGAAGAGGGCTTCTTCATCGACCAGCTCACCGACTTGCTGCTCGACCGGGTAGTCCCCGAGGAGGCGCGCGACTTCGACCTGGTGCAGTTCTTTGCCGGTTCGGGATCGTTCACCACGGGCGATGTCATAGCGGCATGCCGACGCTTCCCGATGGTAGCGGAGCGGCAACTGGTCCTGCTGCGTGAGGCGCAGGTCATAGACAAGCGCACGTTCCATCTCGATGACCTCTGCGCCTATGTCAAGCATCCCAGTCCATCCACCATCTTCGTCATCACCTGCAAGGGGGCTGCACTGACTGGCGCCACGGAGCTGCTCAAGCTCTGCCGCAAGGCGGGCGTGGTCTACGCCAGCGACAAGGTGCGTGACTACGAACTGCCCCGCGTCCTCCCCGGCTTCCTCCAGTCGCTAGGGGTGACCGCCGAGCCCAAGGCTATCGAGATGCTCTGCGACTACGTCGGTTCGGACTTCAGCCGCCTCACCCGTGAGGTCGACAAGCTCCGTCTCACCATGCAGGGACGCAAGCAGATCACCGTCGCTGACGTCGCTGACCACGTGGGCATCTCGCGTGAGTTCAATGTCTACGAATTGGTCGATGCCGTCGCCAAGCGCAATGCCCTGCGCGTCGAGACCATCCGACGCTACTTCGAGCGCAACCCCAAAGCCGGTCCCTCGCAGATGGTCATCGCTGCACTCTTCGCCTACTTCCAGAACATGATGCTCGGCTTCTACTGCAAGGACCGCACCATCAACGGACTGATGAGCCAGATGGGCTGCAGCTATCCGCAAGCCAAATCAGTGGTCGACGGAATGAAGACCTACAGCGCCCGCATCGCCATGCGCAACATCACCATCCTCCGCGAATACGATGCCCGGTCGAAAGGCGGACGCGGAGGCACCACACCCGACCCGGAACTGCTGCAGGAGCTGTTCTACCAACTGATGCACTGAAAGAAGATAAAGAGTTAAAAAGTTAAAGAGTTAAAGAGTTTCGTTATGCGCAATTTCGAAGACCTCAAGATAGCAGTAGCCGGCACCGGTTATGTCGGCCTCTCCATTGCCACCCTCCTGGCCCAGCACCACGAGGTCACGGCTGTCGACGTCATCCCCGAGAAGGTCGACAAGATCAATCATCGTCAAAGTCCCATTCAGGACGAATACATCGAGCGCTACCTCTCCGATCCCACCATCATCCCAACGGTAGGAGAGGAGTCGGCGCCGAATTCCGCTGACCCAATGGCTCCCAGGAAGGGCTCCCTCCTTGCCACACTCGATGGTGCCTCAGCCTACCGTGATGCAGACTTCGTCATCATCGCCGCTCCCACCAACTATGACCCCGTCAAGAACTATTTCGACACCTCGCACGTCGAGGAGGTCATCGACCTGGTCATCTCGGTCAATCCCGACGCCGTAATGGTCATCAAGTCGACCATCCCTGTCGGCTATTCGCGCTCGCTCTACGTCAAGTATGCCTTGCAGTTCCTCTACAAGCCAGAACTGCAAGGTCGGAAGTTCAATCTCCTCTTCTCGCCCGAGTTCCTCCGCGAATCGAAGGCGCTCTACGACAACCTCTACCCTTCGCGCATCATCGTCGGCTTCCCCAAGCTCATCCACATCGACGACAAGACCTTCACGGAGGAGAATGCCGCCATCTCGGCGATAGGCAATCCCGATGCCGAGCAGTTCGCCCACACCTTCGCCCGTCTGCTCCAGGAGGGCGCCATCAAGGAGGACATCCCCACGCTGCTGATGGGCATGAAGGAGGCAGAAGCAGTCAAGCTCTTTGCCAACACCTACCTGGCTCTGCGCGTCAGCTACTTCAATGAGCTCGACACCTATGCCGAGGTCAAGGGACTCGACACGGCTGCCATCATCACGGGCGTCGGTCTGGACCCACGCATCGGCACGCATTACAACAACCCCTCCTTCGGCTACGGTGGCTATTGCCTCCCCAAGGATACCAAGCAGCTCCTCGCCAACTATGCCGACGTCCCCCAGCAGATGATGTCGGCCATCGTCGAGAGCAACCGCACCCGCAAGGACTACATTGCCGACGCGGTGCTGCAGAAGGCCGGATGGTACGCCTATTCGCAGAACAACCAGTACGGGACCGCCCAGCCCGAGCAGCCCTGCATCATCGGCGTCTATCGACTCACGATGAAATCCAACAGCGACAACTTCCGCCAGTCGGCGATCCAGGGTATCATGAAGCGTATCAAGGCGAAGGGTGCCGAAGTCATCATCTATGAGCCTACGCTGCCCGATGGCTCCACCTTCTTCGGCAGCCGCGTGGTCAATGACATGACCGCATTCAAAGAGCAGTCACAAGCCATCATCGCCAACCGCTACGATTCCTGTCTGGACGACGTCCGCGACAAGGTCTATACCCGCGACATCTTCCAGCGAGACTGAGAAAAATTGTAAATTGTAAATGGTCAAATTGTAAATATCCCCATGAACCGCACCGTCATCACCGTCGTCGGCAAGGATACCGTCGGTATCATCGCCGCCGTCTGCACCTATCTGGCAGACAATCACGTCAACATCCTCGACATCAATCAGTCCATCCTTCAGGACTTCTTCACCATGATGATGATCGTCGACATCAACAACTGCGACATCCCCTTCGATGAGCTCCGCGATGGCCTCACCCAGGTCGGCATCGCCAAGGGCGTCGAGATCAAGTGCCAGAAGGAGGAGATCTTCAATCAGATGCATCGTATCTGACGGTGTCAGATACGTCTTTTAGTTGTTTTGTTTCTTGTGACTGCTTGTTTATGGGAACAATTCTTAACTTCGAAGAATTATATGATTAATATTTCCGAAGTCCTCGAGACTAACAAAATGATCGAGCAGGAGAACCTCGATGTCCGCACCATCACGATGGGCATCTCGCTGCTCGACTGTGCCACCGACTCGGTGCAGCAGACCTGCCAGAATATCTACCAGAAGATCCTTCGCCTCGCCTCCAACCTGGTCCGCACCGGCGAAGAGATTTCGAAGGAATACGGCATCCCCATCGTCAACAAGCGCATCTCCATCACCCCCATCGCCATCGTCGGTGCCTCGTGCTGCCGTACGTCGCACGACTTCGTCAAGATAGCCCGCACCCTCGACCGTGCGGCACATGAGGTGGGCGTCAACTTCATCGGTGGCTATTCCGCCACCGTCCAGAAGGGCATGACCCGTGCTGACGAACTCCTTATCCGCTCCATCCCGCAGGCGATGAAGGAGACCGAGCTCATCTGTTCATCGGTCAACGTCGGCTCCACCAAGACCGGCATCAACATGGACGCCGTCCGTCTGATGGGCGACATCATCCGTCAGACCGCCGAGGCTACGCAGGCACAGGACTCGCTGGGCTGCGCCAAGCTCGTCGTGCTCTGCAATGCTCCTGACGACAATCCCTTCATGGCGGGAGCCTTCCACGGCGTCAGCGAGGCAGAAGCCATCATCAACGTCGGCGTCTCGGGTCCAGGTGTGGTCAAGTACGTCCTCGAGAACCTCCCCGAGGGAACCAACTTCGAGGTGCTCTGCGAGACCATCAAGAAGACCGCCTTCAAGATCACCCGCGTCGGTCAGCTCGTCGCCCAGGAGGCTTCGCGCCGCCTCGATATTCCCTTCGGCATCATCGACCTCTCATTGGCTCCCACGCCCGCCGTGGGCGACTCTGTCGCCGACATCCTGCAGGCGATCGGACTGGAGCGCACCGGTGCCCCAGGCACCACCGCTGCCCTTGCCCTCCTCAACGACCAGGTCAAGAAGGGCGGCGTCATGGCGAGCTCGTACGTAGGCGGCCTCTCGGGTGCCTTCATCCCCGTCAGTGAGGATCAGGGCATGATCGATGCGGTCAATGACGGCGCACTCACCATCGAGAAGCTCGAGGCGATGACCTGCGTCTGCTCGGTCGGCCTCGACATGATTGCCATACCAGGCGACACACCAGCCACCACCATCGCAGGCATCATCGCCGACGAGGCTGCCATCGGCATGGTCAATCAGAAGACCACTGCAGTCCGCGTCATCCCCGTCATCGGCAAGGGGGTAGGCGAAGTGGTCGAGTTCGGCGGACTCCTGGGTCATGCACCCATCATGCCCGTCAACCGCTTCTCGTGCGAGGTCTTCGTCAATCGCGGCGGTCGCATCCCGGCACCTATCCACTCGTTCAAGAACTGAATATGCACAATCATCTCCGAACGTTCCTTCTCCTCACTGCCTTGATGGTAGGCATCACTTCCGTCAAGGCACAGGAGGTCGAAGGCTGTGTGTGGCTCAACGATACGCTGCCAGCCAGCTTTGCCACCATTTATTGCCCGGCATTGGGCATCGGCACCACTACCGATGTGGATGGCCGCTATCTGCTCTCTGAGTTGCCTAAAGGCGAAGTCGTCCTGGAATATGCCTACCTGGGTTACACCACACGTCGTGTGAAGCTGACGTTGCCCGAAGCCAATCACCGCTATGCGCACGACGAACGACTGGTCGAGCAGCCTATCAAGCTGGACGGTGTCTTCGTCACGCCCGATGGCCAGGATCCCGTGGCGTACATCATGGAGCGCGTCAATAAGCAATTCGCGACGAACAAGGAGCGGCTGCAAGCCTATGAGGCGCAGATGAACCTCGAGATGGACGAACGCAATGTGGACGTGCTCTACAACATGATGCCCAGCCCGCTGCGCTTCATGATGAAGGGAATGTTCAAGATGACCGGCTATGGCGCTATCATTGACCTCTGCCTCAACAATCCGACGGTGGACGTGGATCTCACCTGCAAGCAGACGTTGGCTGGCAAGAAGGTCTCCAACAGCGAACCCCGGCTGACACACAGCAACGTGGAGGTATCGACCAAGGCACAGAAGCAGATGTACAAGGCGATGACCGAACCTCTCTACAGCATGGCCTACAGCGAGGACTACGGTCTCGACCTGAAGAACTGGAAGAAGAAGAAATTCCAACTGCAAGGCACCATCGAAGAGAACGGCCTTGACGTCGATGTGCTGCAGTCGGGTTCGTACAAGGTCTATATCGTGGAGGATCTCTGGACAGTGCTGCGCGTCGAGCTCAATACTGAAGACCAGATGGAGCGACTGGAGTGCCGTGACATGGGCGGTGGCATCTACCTGCCCATCAGCTACGTGGCTGACTTCAAGATGCCGGACTTCATCCAAATGGATGACAGCATGAAGTCGCTTGGCGACAGTCTGCGTCTGCTGAGCGATGCACAGTTCGACGAGATGATGAACGAGATGCCGATGGACTCCATCCCCCGCATGGCACGCGGCTATATGCGCAAGATGATGAAGGCGCTGCACGAAGGCCGTTCCTTCATGCCTTCATTGGCATTGAGGTTCAACATCCGTTACAAGGGGGTAAAGGTAAGCAATTAATAGAGCAAAACAAATCATGTAATTTCTGTCGAATTCATTTCGCCCCCTTGTGAACAATGAATAATGCCTGCTGAACGTCCTTGGCGACGCAGCAGGCATTACTATTGATTGCTTAGACAAATTACATCCTCTCAGGCACCTCGATGCCGAGCAGGTCCATGGCGGTCTTGATGACACGGGCGACGCAGTCGCTGAGGATCAGACGGAGCTGACGCTTCTGGGCATCCTCCTCCTTGAGGATGGAGGTGTCGTGATAGAACTGGTTGTACTCCTTTGCGAGGTCGTAGGTGTAGTTGGCAATCTGGGCAGGAGAATACTCCTTGCCGGCACGGAGCACGACGGACTCGAAGTCGAGGAGCTTCTGGATCAGGGTCTGCTCCTTCTCCGAAATCTCTACAGACGAGAGTACAGAAGCATCTACCGACGAGAGCTCCGAAGCCTCAGCCTTGCGCAGCAGCGACTTGATGCGGGCGTGGGTGTACTGGATGAAGGGACCGGTGTTGCCGTTGAAGTCGATGGACTCGGCAGGATTGAACACCATGTTGTTGACCGGATTGACCTTGAGCAGGAAGTACTTGAGGGCACCCAGACCTATCTGACGGTAGATGACCGCCTTCTCCTCCTCGCTCATGTCGGCGAGACGCTCAGAGCTGGCCTCACGCGCATCGTCAATCATGGCTGCCATCAGGTCGTCGGCATCGACGACGGTGCCCTCACGGCTCTTCATGCGGCCATTGGGCAGCTCGACCATGCCGTACGAGAAGTGGACGAGATCCTTGCCCCACTTGAAGCCGAGGCGGTCGAGGAGGAGCGAGAGCACCTGGAAGTGGTAGTTCTGCTCGTTGCCTACGACGTAGATCATCTTGTCGATGGGGTAGTCCTGGTAGCGGAGCTTGGCGGTGCCGATGTCCTGGGTCATGTAGACCGAAGTGCCGTCCTTACGGAGCAGCAGCTTCTGGTCAAGGCCTTCGGCGGTGAAGTCAGCCCAGACGGAATTGTCCTCCTTGCGGAAGAAGAGCCCCTTCTCGAGGCCGTCGAGCACGAGGTCCTTACCCTCCAGGTAGGTGTTCGATTCGTAGTAGATCTTGTCGAAGCCGACACCCATCATGCGGTAGGTCTCGTCGAAGCCGGCATAGACCCACTCGTTCATCTTTGCCCAGAGGGCACGCACTTCAGGGTCTGCAGCCTCCCACTTGCGCAGCATCTCGCGTGCCTCCTGCATCAAGGGGCTCTTCATCTCAGCCACGGCCTTGCGTGACTCGGCAGTCTTCTCCTCATCGACGGGCAGCGTGCCATCCGGGAGCTGGGGCAGGTAGACGAAGGTCTGCTGGATCTCAGGATCGTTCTCGAGCAAATCCTTGAGCTCAGCCTTGTAGTGCTTATCGAAGGCTACGTAGCAGTCGCCGATGAGGTGGTCGCCCTTCTTGCCGGTCGATTCGGGAGTGGCGCCATCGAACCACTTCTGCCAGGCGAGCATCGACTTGCAGATGTGGATGCCGCGGTCGTTGACGATGTTGGTCTTGACGACGCGGTTGCCGCAGGCTGCCTGGATCTTCGAGAGCGACCAACCCAGCAGGATGTTGCGCAGGTGGCCCAGGTGGAGGGGCTTGTTGGTATTGGGCGATGAGTACTCGATCATGACGAGCGGTGACTCGGGCGTGACGGGCTGGAGGCCATAGTTCTCCTTGCCGTAGATGCCGAGGAGCTTCTCGACCCACGAGCCGGCATTGATGACGATATTGAGGAAGCCCTTGACAACATTGTAGCGTGCCACGACGGGTTCGTTCTGAACCAGCCAGTCGCCGATGGCGGCACCGAGCTGCTCGGGATTCTTGATGGGGGTCTGCTTCATGAAGGGGAAGACCATGAGGGTGAGGTGACCCTCGAACTCCTTGCGGGTGGGGCTGAGCTGCACCTGGCGATCCTGAAGCTCCAGACCATAGAGCTCGCGGACGGCTGCCTTGACGGCGGCGGAGAGTTGCTGTTCGATTTCCATTGCGATATTTGACTATTTTACAATTTGACGATTTAACAATTTGGCTAAAACAGTAGCCAAAAGATGCCTAAATCGGCGCAAATATAAAGATTTTTTCGGAATTATTCGATTATTTAAAATAAAAAATGTATCTTTGCACCCGAAAATCGAGCCGAAGTCTATGCTTTAGCAACCGAATTTGGCAAAAAAAATTGTAAATTGTAAATCGTCAAATTGTAAATTACTATATGTTGACTGAGAACGAAGTCCTGGATATACAGAAGCAGGTGGTGGACGTGTGCCGACTGGTGTACGATCCCGAGATTCCCGTGAACATCTACGACCTGGGACTGGTCTACGATATCGAGGTGCGTGAGGGAGGCCATGTGCACATCAAGATGACGCTGACGGCTCCCTCTTGTCCCGAGGGCGACTTCCTGATGGAGGATCTGCGCATGAAGGTGGAGGGGCTCCGTGAGGTGTCGTCGTGCGAGGTGGAATTGACCTTCGAGCCCGAATGGAACCAGGACATGATGACCGAGGAGGCTAAGCTGGAACTGGGGCTGCTATAAAGACCCTCCCCCGACCCCTCCCTTCTGGAGGGGAGAGGAATGTTTCGTAGTGCAAGCACTTTTATCGACATAAAATTGACACTATGTGGGACTATAGAACCGCTGATCCAATGCTCTATGACAGACTGCACAGATTTTCCATAGAGAACAGGTCGCACGAAACTGAGGCTGAAGCTGTGCTATGGCAGGCATTGAGAGCGAAAAGGCAAGGTATAAAATTCCTTCGACAGCACATTATCGGTCCCTACATCGTTGACTTCGTAAGCCGAGACCGAGGTCTTGTAGTTGAGGTGGACGGAGGTTATCATGCCGAGCGTACCCAACAAGAAAATGACGCCCAGAGGACTGCAGACCTTGAGGAAATGGGATTCCATGTCATCCGGTTCACTAACGAGGAAGTTCTCTTCGACCTCGAACGTGTCTTGGAAGATATAAGAAATCTCAATTAATAGACCCTTTCCTGCCACCGAAGACCCTCCATACCCCCTCCTGCCCCAAGGGCATTTGCTTCGCGGCACAAGAGGGGAGTAGAATGATTCTAGGGTCACAAACACTAATCACCAATACTGTTTATGCAGAGCAACGACGAAACCGCACACAGCAATAATCCGTGTCAACCGAATGTAACCTCTCCCCTCCAGAAGGGAGGGGGCGGGGGAGGGTCTTCAATCTATTTCATTTCCGATTGCCACCTCGGTGCCGGAACGATGGAGGATCCGCTCTCTTACGAGCGGCGTGTGGTACGCTTCCTCGACAGCATCGAGGAGGACTGCGAGGAGCTCTATCTGCTGGGCGACATCATCGACTATTGGTTTGAATTCAAAGAGGTGGTGCCGAAAGGTTTCACCCGCTTCCTGGGCAAGCTGGCGATGATGAGCGACCGGGGCGTGAAGATCCACTGGTTCACCGGCAATCACGACATCTGGATCTTCGACTACCTGCCCAAGGAAATCGGCTGCACGCTCCACACCGGCCCGGAACTGGTGGAGCTCCACGGCCGACGGCTCTACCTGGCGCACGGCGACGGACTGGGCGACGACTCGAGGATGCTCCGCCTGATGACGGGCTTCTTCCACAACCGGACGTGCCAGCGCCTGTTCCGCTGGATCCATCCCGACTGGACCACAAGCTTCGCCCACTGGTGGAGCCGCAAGAGCCGGCTGAGCGGCAACGAATTCCCCGACTACATGGGCGAGGACAAGGAGCGCCTGGTGCAGTACACCAAGCGGCTGATGAAGGAGGGCACGAAAGCCGACTACTACATCTATGGTCACCGCCATATCATGCTGGACCTGATGCTGTCACGCGACAGCCGCATGATGATACTGGGCGACTGGATCACCCACTTCTCGTATGCCGTGATGGACAGCGAGGGCGAAATGTCGCTCGAGCAGTTCGAATACGGCGACTACGAGGAGGAGGAGCGAAACGGCGTGAGCATAGCCATCATGTAAGCAAATATCACGACCTCACAAATTCCTCCCCCTCAAGGGGGATAAGAGGGGGTCTTCACAACCTCACAAGCAATGCAAGCAATGATATTCGCAGCTGGCCTCGGCACCCGTCTGAGACCGCTGACCGACGACCGACCGAAGGCACTGGTGGAGGTGGCAGGCAAGACGCTGCTGGAACACAACATCCTGCGGCTCAAGGAGGCGGGTGCCGACCACCTGGTGGTCAACGTGCATCACTTCGGCGAGCAGATCATCGACTTTCTCGGAGCCCATCAGAATTTCGGCATCGACATCCAGGTGAGTGACGAACGCGGCGAACTGCTCGACACGGGCGGCGGCATCAAGCGGGCCTGGAGGCTCTTCGACTCGAACCTGCCAGTTCTGATCCACAATGTGGACATCATCTCGGACATTGACCTCCGCGCTCTCTACCAGCAGCATCTCTCGCAGGGTCCCTGCGGAGCTACACTCGCCATCAACGAGCGTCAGACCTCACGCTACCTGATGTTCGACCCGAATCGCCGTCTCTGCGGCTGGACCAACATTCAGTCGGGCGAAATCAAAGGCGAGATGGGGGAGAAGCGCGCCTTCACCGGCATCCATGTCGTCGACCCCACATTGAGCCAATGCCTGCTGAGTGAGCGCCGCGACGTCTTCCCTATCGTCCCCTTCTACCTCGACGTCTGCCGGAAGCTGACGATCCGTGGTGTGGACGTGACCGGCTGCCCCTGGGTGGACTGCGGCAAGGTGGAGTCACTGGCTAAAGCTGCAGCCATACTTCATGCCGGACGCTGATTCACTTCACGAGAAGGCCAATGACAAGAACGATTAACTCTATTTTCAACTAACATTAAATTATCACCCCTTTATGAAAAAGATTTTAGCAATCGTGATGGCAATGGCTGTTATCGTTTCACCAAGTGCCCAAAGTCTGACCGACAATTACAACAAGATCTATGCAGGATGGAACAGCATGGGCTTCGAGGACACAGATGCCGACAACTTGAATGGTTTCAATGTCGGCTATGCCTATGCATTCAACATCACAGGTCACGCAGTGCCCCTGTTCCTCGAGGTAGGCGCTGAATACAACTACGTGTCGCATGATTATGACGGCAACAAGAATAAGGCTTCGAACGTTACCATCCCTGTCCTTGTCACCTACAAGTTCGGCAATGAGAAGATTAATTTTGCTCCGTTCCTTGGTGAGGGCATCTGCTGCTGGACCACGTTGAAGGACGGAGACATAGACTGCTTTGACATCAAGGATTCAAAGGGCGACAAGGTATTCAACCGCGTACAGGCTTTATTCTATGCTGGCTTCAACATCGGTTTCGCCAAGCATTTCAACGTTGGTTATCGTTATGCCTACTCTGAGACCAAAATGGCGAAGGATATTTCAGAAAAAGTCGGAGACATTACCAATTACTCCGATTCAAAGAACAACTATGTCAGCACCATCTACTTCTCTGTCAACTTCTAAATAAGAAACAGCGGTGTCATCAACAAAGACGGATGTCCTCATGGAACATCCGTCTTTTTCGTATGTTGTAAAACATCTATTTCGAAAGCGATTGTTAAAGATTGCAAATTACAATGGATTGCGCATCAAAATTGTTGCTCAAAAATTTGGCAGCCTCCGAAAAAGACGCTATCTTTGCACCACCTTAAATAACATAACCAGAACACGATACCTTAAAATAAACACTATTCCAGCCTTAAGGTCTAATACCACGAAAAACTGGCAACACTATTTCCCCATTCATGTGTTGCACAAATAGATACTTGTTATCTAGGGATTGGTTCACATCAACTATCGTAACTGATCCAGAAAAAGGGCACAGTCGTTGAGACAAGGCCCTTTTTTCTTGCTCATTTTGGAAGGCTGATTGACCAAAATCGTCCATTTCACGCGCGAGATATATTAATAAGTCCAAAGATTGACCCGCAAGTCACGAAAATTCATTATCTTTGCGCTCAATTATGAGACGTATCTACCCATTGCATATATTGTTTTTCCTGTTGACCCTGCTGCTGAGCATGGCCACCTGGATGCCGTCCGTGGCGCAACAGAAGCAGGTGACACGTATCACTGTGCAAGGCCAGGTGGTGGACAGTCTGTCGGGTGAGCCTATTGACTTCGTCAACATCTCGGAGAAAGGCACCACCAATGGCACCATCACCGACGGCAATGGCAACTTCTCGATGCTCGCCAAGCCTGGCAGCCAGATATGCTTCAGCTACCTCGGCTACGACACCCGCATCATCGTGGCTGGCAAACGCAAGATGACGCTGACGGTCAAAATGCAGTCACAGGACAAGCAACTGCAGGAGGTGGTGGTGAAGCGACAGAAGGAGCACTACCGCCGCAAGGACAACCCCGCCGTGATACTGGTGCGCAACGTCATCGCCCACAAGGAGGATCACGCCCCTCACAGCCACGACTACTACAGCGAGAAGCGCTATGACAACATGACCTACTCGCTCAACAACTTCAACGACACACACCTCCGGATGTGGAAGAAGAAGTTCAAGTTCATCGACCAATTCATCGACACAGCCCTCGTCTCGGGCTGCCCCGTGCTGCCTGTGACGAGCGACGAACGCATCGAGAGCCATTACTATCGCCATCAGGGCGACCTGGAACGCACCGTCACCGAAGCCGAACAGCATGCGGGCATGGACGACATGATGCCCGAACCCTTCGTGGCGCTGCTCAAGACCGAAGTCTTCCCCGAGATGGACCTCAACGAAGAGAACATCTACCTCTACCGCAAGAAGTTCGTCTCGCCCATCTCTTCGTTCGGACCGACGTTCTACAAGTACTACATCCTCGACACGCTCCAGTTGGACGACGGCATGCGGTACATCGACCTGGGCTTTGCCCCCGCTTTGCCCCAGTCGTTCGGCTTCGTGGGTCACCTCTACGTCAGCACCGACAGCACCTATTGGGTCAAACGCGCCGAGCTGAATATCCCGCCGGACATCAACCTGAACTTCGTGCGCAACCTGCACGTGGAGTTCGAGAACGGACGCCTCGCCGACTCGACGCGAGTCGTGCTGGGCAAGAGCTTCTACTCTGAGCTCAACGTGACGGCTGGCTCGCTGGGTCTCTACGCCCAGCGCATGATCCGATACAGCAACTTCGGCACCGAACCGCTGGATCCTGCCATCTTCCGACTCGCCCCCAAGTCCGACTCGCCCCAACTGAACCAGCAGTCGGTGGACCAGAGTTACTGGGAGGGCCTGCGCCCCACCTCTGGCTACAATCCTGACAAGTCGGTGGCAGCCATGATGCGCAAGATGCGTCAGGTGCCACTCTACAAGTACGGCGAGATGGTGCTGACCTACCTCTTCAAGGGCTTCGTGCCCGGCGATGCCAAGGTGGAGGAGAAGGCGCACTGGCTGTTCGGTCCCATCAACACATTGGCCTCCTGGAACTCGCTGGAGCACATGCGCTTCCGCGCAGGAGGCATCACCACCGCCAATCTCAACCCGCACCTCTTCTGGTCGGGCTACGGAGCCTACGGCATCGAGGACCACCGCTGGAAGTACGATGTGGCAATGGAATATTCCTTCCGCCGCAAGAAGATGTATGCCAACGAGTTCCCCATCCATTCGCTGAAGCTCGAGAGCTCGTACGATACGAAGGAGCTGGGCCTCGTCCTGTCGACCAACCGCGACAACTTCGTGACCTCGTTCCGCCGCCATACCGACCCCAAGTTCACCTACATCAGCGACCAGTCGCTGCTCTACACGCTCGAATGCTGGAACCACTTCAGTCTGAAGCTGCGCGGCGAATGGAAGCGTGAGTACCAGTCGCGCCTGGGCAAGTTCGAGGAGATGGGCACGGGCACCCTGCGCGACCACTATGACATGGCGATGGCGACCATCCAGTTGCGCTATGCCCCCAAGGAGGCATTCGCACAGATGAAGACCAACCGACTCCGTGTGGATCACCGTCACCCGGTATTCGAACTCACCCATCGTATCGCCCATCAGGGATTGCTGGGCACCGACTTCAGTTACCAGTGCACGGAGTTCGCTTACGAGCAGCGCCTTTGGCTGAGCGTGCTGGGTCATGCCGATGTCAACATCGACCTGGGCAAGATCTGGACCAAGGACACTCCCTACACGCTGCTCTACACGCCCAACTCCAACACCGGCTACACCATCCAGCAGAACACCTTCTCGCAACTGCAGTCGATGGAGTTCGTCTATGACCAATATGCCCATTGGAACGTGGAATGGCGCATGATGGGTCTGATATTGAACAACCTGCCCGGCATCCGCAAGCTCAAGTGGCGCGAGATCGTCTCGTTCCGCGGCGTCTACGGCAAGCTGAGCGAGGAGAACGATCCCGACGCCCTCCTCCCTGACGGCTCGCTGCGCAATCCGACCCTCTACCGTCTGCCCAGCAACGGCACCGTCTATCGCCTGGGCAGCACGCCTTACATGGAGATGGCTGTCGGCCTCGAGAACATCTTCAAGGTGGTGCGCATCGACTACATCCGCCGCCTCACTTACCTCGATCATCCCGGCATCTCGAAGCATGGCGTCCAGGTCGCTGTCGTGATCAGCTTCTAATAAGTTCTTTATGGATCCGGTTCCCTCAGGCGCTTCACTCTTCCACCGCTCCATCCGCCGCCCGTACCTCCCATTTTCAGGTGTTTTATTTTAGTTTCACCCTTTCCATCCTGCCCTCCTAAGGAGGCTCCCGCATTCATCCCTCAACCACCCCATATTCCTCCAAATGATCTCCGTCATCATCCTCAACTGGAACGGCCAGCAGAAGGGCCTCATCGCCCGCTATCTCCCTTCAGTGGTCAATTATACTCCCTCCGACATCGCCGAAGTCATCGTCGCCGACAATGGCTCGACCGACGAGAGCCTCGCCCTGCTCAGCGAACAATTCCCCACAGTGCGTGTGATGCCGCTCGGCCAGAACTACGGCTTTGCCGAAGGCTACAATCAGGCCATCAGCAGGCTGTCGCAACTCCAGACCCGCACCGAACGCAGCCCCAAAGGCTACAGCTACGACGTGCAGCGCTCGGAGTCGCCTGACTATGTGGTACTGCTCAACGACGACGTGCGCGTCTCCGAAGGCTGGCTCGAACCGATGCTTGCCTACATGGAGAGCCACCGCAACTGTGCCGCCCTGCAGCCCAAGCTGCTGAAGGACGGATTGGCCGACGGTCAACCCGAGCAGTTCGAGTACGCCGGTGCCTGTGGCGGCTACCTCGACAACCTCTGCTATCCCTATTGCCGCGGCCGCATCTTCGACACGGTGGAGGAGGACCGCGGCCAGTACGACTTGCCTCAGGGCGAGGCATGGCAGGTGATGTGGGCCACGGGGGCCTGCCTCATGGTGCGTACCGACCTCTATCAGAAGGCAGGAGGCCTGGACCGCCGCTTCTTCGCCCACATGGAGGAGATTGACCTCTGCTGGCGGCTGCGACGCATGGGCTACGACATCGCCTGTGTGCCCCAATCACGCGCCTATCACCTGGGCGGCGCTAGCCTGCCTCAGGGCGATCCGAAGAAGACCCGCCTCAACTTCCGCAATAGCCTCGTGATGATGTGGAAGAACCTTCCCGCCGACCAGTGCAGCCGTCTGATGCGTCGCCGCAAGTTGCTCGACGGCGTGGCGGCCCTCAACTTCCTTCGACAGGGTCAATGGCGCAACTGCTGGGCCATCTGGAAGGCACACCGGGAGGCTTCGAAGATGATCAAGACCCAATACGATGCCTCCGAACTGATCGGCTTCGGGCGAGCCAAGGCGCACATGAGCGAGCAGTTCAGCATCCTCTGGAAATACTACGTCCGCGGTAAGAAGACCTTCAGCCAACTTGGGCTGTAAGTCACCCGATTCTCCTTTTGCTCTATCTACGGACGCTCGGGACCAATAGCCAAAGGAAGATTGACCCCATGCAAACAGAAGACATACAATCTGCGCGCGGATTGTATGTCTTTCATGTGTATGACGTTCATTTTGCGCGCGGATTGTATGTCTTTCATGCGAAGGACGTTCATTTTCCGCGCAGATTGTATGTCTTACGACCGTAAGACGTTCATTTTGCGCGCAGATTGTATGTCTTCCATGCGAAGGACATTCATTTTGCGCGCAGATTGTATGTCTTCTGCTTAAATTAGGTTCACCGAATCATCGTCTCCTGATTTCGCTCAGGCAGATAGCCGTGGCGACGCTGACGTTGAGCGACTCGACGTGCTCGCCATCGGGCGAGAAGTGGGGGATGAGCACTCGATCGGTGACCAAAGCAGCTACTTCATCCGAGACTCCGCGCCCCTCATTGCCCATCACGAGGACTCCGTGAGGCTGGAGTTCAGTCTGATAGATGTCGGTTCCCTCGAGGAACGTGCCATAGACGGGAGCCCCGACATGCTGCAGCCACTGGCATACCGACTCCTTCGACTCGAAGTAATGCACATTGACCCTCGCCAGCGCACTCATCGTCGCCTGCACGACCTTAGGGCTGAAGCAATCGGCAGTACCCGGCGAGCAGTAGACGTGACGCACGCCGAACCAGTCGGCAGTGCGGATAATGGTGCCCAGATTGCCCGGGTCCTGAACCTCGTCGAGCAGGAGGCAGAGTTCCTGCGAGGGATCGCCCTCCGTCGCACAGCGGGGAGCATCAGCGAAGACCGCCAGCACCTCCTGAGGCGCCTGCAGGAGCGACACGCGCTCCATCTCGGCACGGGTCACGACGAATGCCTCAGCAGCCACCGCCGCATATTCGGGATGCTCCTGCCACCACTCGGCAGTAGCCACCAGACGACGGCAGGCGAAGGCGCGTGAAGCCAGCAGATCGCCCACCAGGCGGCGTCCCTCAGCGAGCCAGGCACGCTGCTCACGACGTCCGCGACGCTGCTCCAGCGAACGGATTTCCTTGATGATGTTTCGGGTCAAAGTCAGCATAAAATACACGTTTTAACGCTGCAAAAATAGGGTAAAATCGGCAAAAAAGCAAGTATTTGGCCCTAAGAGTGCATTTTTTTAGCCAAAAATTGCCGACTTATCGAAAAAATCAGTAAATTTGCCCCAAAAATTTAGTGTCATGATCATCGGAATTGCAGGCGGAACCGGTTCGGGCAAGACCACCGTAGTACGCAAAATCATCGAGAGCCTGCCCGAAGGCAGCGTTGCCGTAGTCTCACAGGATAGCTATTACAAGGACAGTTCGCACCTGCCCTGGGAGCAGCGTCGCGCCCAGAACTTCGACGAGCCGCGTGCCTTCGACTGGGAATTGCTCTACAAGCACCTCATGCTGCTGCGTGAGGGTAAGCCCGTGGACGAACCCGTCTACGACTACACCACCTGTTCGCGTCTCAAGGACAAGACCAAGCGCGTCGAGCCCCGTCCGGTCATCATCCTCGAGGGCATCATGGCGCTGGTGGATCCTTCGCTCCGTGCCATCCTCGACATGAAGGTCTTCGTCGATGCCGACAGCGACGAGCGCCTCATCCGCGTGCTGCGCCGTGACGTCGTGGAGCGCGGCCGCACCATCGACGATCTGGTGAACCGCTACCAGAACATCATCAAGCCCATGCACAACCTCCACATCGAGCCCACCAAGGCCTATGCCGACCTCATCGTGCCTCAAGGCGGCTCGAACTCCGTGGCCATCAATGTGCTGAAGGAGTTTATCCAGACACTGCTGATCAGCAAGAAGTAATCAGGGGCAAACAATCACATAGGGATGTCACGCCGCCAGAACCCACACAGCCGACTCTACCGCATGGCCCGAGTCTTCGTCTATCGCAAGCGCTATGTGCTTGTGATATGCCTGGCTGTGCTCGGAGCCATGATAGGCGGTGTGACCTATGTCAGCCGCAGCATTCAGCCCTACGCCACGCCTCAGCCCCGCACGTGGAGCGAGATCAAGGCCTCCGACACCCTGCGTGCCGTGACCATCCAGAGCTGCTTCACCGCCTTCCGCTCCAACGGGAAGTGGTACGGCCACGAATACAACAACGCCCTGGCTGTCGCCAACGGCCTCGGCCTCGGCCTCAAGGTACTCCTGGTCAAGAGCGAGCAGGAACTTGCCGACAGCCTCTTCAGCGGGGCCGCCGACGTGGCCATCTGGCCCATGTCGTACAGCGTCGTCGCCGACCACTGGTACCTCCGTCCGACGGGTCCTCGGTGGGCCGACAGCCAGTGCATAGCCTCAGCGCAGAAACTCAAGCTGAAGGCCTATCAGGACACCACATTGACCGACAGCATGGTGGCGCTCCTGCCTCACTATCAGCTCTCCCTGCTCAAGGACTCGCGTCAGTGGAGGGTGTGGAATGACGACTCCGTCCGCGCCCACTTCGACCTTCGTCCTTACGTGCTCGACACCATTGCCCACGACAGCCTCAACAACGAGTACCTCACCGACTCGATGATCGAAGGCCGTACCGATGCCGTCATGCTGCGCTGCAACGTGGCACGTCTGATGCACGACTACTATCCCTCGCTCGTCCTCTCGGACACCATCCCCTTCAGCCAAGACTCCGTGGCATGGATGGTGGCCAATACCTCCGACACGCTGCGCCATCTCATCGACTCGGTGACGCTGGCCGACCTGCGTCCCGGCACGCCTCACTACATCGTCGGTCCCAACCAATACCGCGACCAGAAGCTCAAGGTGCTGCGCAAGGCGGCACACTTCAAGCTGAAGGACGGTGCCATCTCGCCTTACGACGACATCTTCCGCAGGCATGGCAAGGCGCACGACATCGACTGGCGCCTGCTGGCGGGCATCGCGTTCATCGAATCGAACTTCCAGCACAACATCGTCTCGCACCGCGGTCCCATCGGTCTGATGCAGCTCATGCCAGCTACCGTGCGCATGTTCGAACGCACCGAAACCGAAGCCCTCGACCCTGACGTCAACGTGGAGCTGGCGTCCCTGCTCTACAGCAAGAACTGCGACGCCATCCGCAAGCGCCTGCCCGGCATTGACGACGAGAACCTGCGCTACATGGCGCTGGCGGGCTACAATGCAGGCCTCGGCCACGTCTTCGACGCCATCAGCCTCGCCGAGACGCTGGGTTACAATCCCAATGTCTGGTCGGAGAACGTCGAGCACTGCCTTCGCCTGAAGCGCGAACCCAAATATTACAAGATGGATGTGGTGAAACAAGGCAAGTTCAATGGCGCCTTCACCATCAACTACGTGACGGAAGTAATGACCGCCTACCACTCCTTCTGCGAACAGACCAAATAACCCTCCGCATTGCCCGAAACCCTATCGGACAATACACCTCCGCAAACGATCTCCAAGTCCAACAGACGCCCCTCTGAACAACGATAATGAAACAGATACAGAAACTCATCAAGCTGCTGCTCCCGCTGGCATTCGGAGTGGGCATCATCTGGTTTATCATGAGGAAGATTGACACCCAGCTCCTGTTCGACACCATACGCAATGGCATCGACTGGACGTGGGTGCTGATTTCGTGGGGCTTTGCGCTGCTTGCCAATGTCTGCCGCGGCGTCCGTTGGCGTCAGCAGTTGCGCACGGTAGGCATTGATCCGGGTCTGCACGAGATGAGTGTCTCGTTCTTCGGCAACTATGGCATGAACCTCGTCTTCCCGCGTCTGGGTGAGTTCTGGCGCTGCAACTTCATCGCGCAGTCCAACGGCAAGCCCTTCTCGACCGTGGCAGGCACCATCCTGTCCGAACGCCTGTGCGACATCCTCTGCAGCCTCTCGTGCGTGGGCCTGTGCCTGCTGCTCGAGGGCAAGGTTTTGCTCAAGTTCTTCCTCGAAGGGGGGCAGGAGGAGGCCATCGCTGCCGCTGGCGGCGAAGTGAAGCCGGCTTCGGAGTCGCTGATTCCCGGCTGGGCAGTGCTGCTCATCCTCCTGGTCGCCGCCCTCGTGGCATGGAAGGTGCTCCACCCGAGACTGATGAAGTTCGGTCCCTATCGTTCGATGATGGAGGTGTGCCGCAACATGTGGCATGGCTTCAAGGCAATCAAGGACCTGCCCAACATCCCCAGCTACATTGGCTGGTCGGCTGTCATCTGGTTCCTCTATTTCCTCAATACGCTCACGCAGTTCTACTTCTTCGACTTCACCAGCCATCTGGGCCTGCTGGCTTGCCTCTCGGTCTTCGTGATGGGCACCATCTCGCAGATATTGCCCATCCAGGGCGGTCTTGGAGCCTGGCAGGCGATGGTGATCTTCGCCCTGCTGCAATATAATATCGACCAGCAGCACGCCATGGTCTTCGCCGTGGTGGCATGGTCCATCGAACAGGCTTTCGTGCTCCTGATGGGTCTCTATGCGTTGGTCATCGTGGCCATGCGCAAGAATCGTGCTGGCGCAACTCAAGACGCGCCTGCAGCATGAACATCTAAAATAATGAACCTTGAATGATGGAAATCCGTAATCTCGAACCTCAGTCCGTCTGGCGTCAGTTCGCCACGATAGCGCAGCTGCCACATCCGAGCGGTTGCCTGGAGGCGCTCCATAATTATATATATAATGTATCGGTGGCCAAAGGCTACGTGACGCTGACCGACGAAGCCGGCAACATCCTGGTGCGTACGGGCAGCGAGCCACGGCTCTGCCTGCAGGCACACTACGACATGGTGCCGCAGAAAGACGATGACGTGACATTCGACTTCACCCGCGATGCCCTCTGCCTCCGCATCGTCGACGGCACGGTGATGGCCACCGGCACGACGCTGGGTGCCGACAACGGCATCGGCGTGGCCGCCATGCTGGCACTGATGGAGGAGCCACGAGGCACGATGCCCTTGGAACTGCTCTTCACTGCCAACGAGGAGACCGGCATGCAGGGCGCCCGACAGCTCAGCGCTGACTGGATCAAGTCGGCCCTGCTGATCAACCTCGATACCGAGCAGGAGGGCGTGCTGATGACCGGTTGCGCTGGCGCCGTAAACATGACGGCACGGCTCAAGTACCGCCTCGACACAGAGATTCCGGAGGGCGACGCTGCCGTCCGGATCATGCTCAGCGGTCTGCAGGGCGGCCACAGCGGCATGGACATCCACCTGCATCGCGCCAATGCCTGCAAGCTGATGAACCGCTTCCTGAAGCACCTCGTGGTGAGCTTCGAGGCACGCCTGGGCAGCTTCAACAGCGGCACGCTGCGCAATGCCATCCCGCGCGAGGCTGTCGCCATCGTGACCGTGCCCGCCGAGATTGTGGACGAAGTGGTGGAGGAGGCTGCCTACTACGAGGAGCTGTTCCGCGACGAATACGGCGAGAGCGAGCCGACGCTCTGCTTCCGTGCCGAACCGGCAGCTTTGCCCAAGGCATTGCTCCCCGAGGAGATTCAGGACGACCTGCTCAATGCCATCGAGGCCTGTCACAACGGCGTGTGGTCGATGGGAGAGGGGTACGTCGACACGAGCTCCAACATGGCTCACGTCCAGACCAACGATTGCGGCGAAGCGGAGGTGCTGCTGATGGTGCGCAGCATGAACGAGGAACGCAAGCGTGCCTGTGCCAGCGCCATCCAGTCGGCATTCCTCCTGGCTGGCTTCGGCGTGGACTTTGCCGCCAGCTATGGTGCCTGGGACATCCCAGCCGATGCGCCATTGGTCAAGCGGGTCATGGAGGCTTACTCGACCTTGTCGGCCAACGGCTCAATGCCCAAGGCCGGCACCGAGCCCGAGACCTGTCAGCAGAGCCTCCGTATCGACAAGGTCCACTGCGGCCTCGAATGCGGCGTCCTGACCGAAAAGTATCCACAGCTGCAGATCGTCTCCATCGGTCCCTCCATCCACCATCCGCACTCCCCGCAGGAGAGCGTCGAGATCGAGAGTGTCCAGCGCTTCTGGACCCTCCTCTGCCAATTGGTCAAATCGTAAATTGGCAATCGAACTAGCCGAAAATTGTCAAATCGTCAAATTGTCAAATTGTAAAATCTTCAAGTGTCTACCAAAAACAAACTTGCCAAGTTCGCCGACATGGCCACCTATCCCAACTGTCTGCAGTACTCGTTCGAGCAACTGCTGGAGTCGGGGTTCCCGCTGCGTGGCCGATGGCATGAAGAATACTTCCACAACGACCATCCCATCGTGCTCGAACTCGGCTGCGGCAAGGGAGAATACACCGTAGGCCTCGCCCGCCGCTATCCCGACAAGAACTTCATCGGCTTCGACATCAAGGGCGCCCGCATGTGGACCGGTGCCACCCAGGCGCTCGAGGAGGGACTGCAGAACGTCGCCTTCGTCCGCACCCACATCGAGCTCATCGAGCAGTTCTTTGCCCCCGGTGAAGTGTCGGAGATATGGATTACCTTCTGCGACCCGCAGATGAAGAAGGTCAACAAGCGACTGACCTGCACCCTCTTCATGCAGCGCTATTGCCACATCATGCCCGCGGGCGGCCTCATCCACCTCAAGTGCGACTCGAACTTCCTCTTCACCTACACCGAGGAGATGGCACGGGTCAACAACCTCCCCATCCTGGCTCGCACCACCGACCTGCATGGGGAAGAAAAAACTGTCACAACTGTCACAACTGTCACAGATGCCGCAACAGCCACAGTCGACTGGGAGGCTCTCCGCAACATCCGCACCGCCTACGAGCAGCAGTGGATCTCGCGCGGCAAGGACATCCGCTACATGCTCATCGAGCTCTCGCCCCGCGATGCCTGGATCGAGCCCGACATCGACATTCCCCTCGACGACTACCGCTCCTACGGCCGTGACAAGCGCTCGAGCCTCGAGGTGCACAGCTAACTCTTTAACCCTCTAACTCTTTAACTCTTCAACTTCCAAAGTGGCTTTATATCCCAACCTCATAACCGACGCCCTCAGCAACGTCATCTATCCCGGCACCAAGAAGAACCTGGTGGAGAGCCAGATGGTCGCCGACGACATCCGCATCGACGGCAAGCACGTCACCTTCAGCCTCATCTTCGACAAGCAGACCGACCCCTTCATGAAGTCGGTGCTCCGCGCTGCCGAAGCCAACATCCGCCATGCCTGCCAGCTGGCAGGGGAGGAGGTGGAGCCCGAAATCAAGGTCCAGACCCGTCAGGCGCCTCGTCCCGAACCCGACAAGCTGCTCCCCAATGTCAAGAACATCATCGCCATCGCTTCGGGCAAGGGTGGCGTAGGCAAGAGCACCGTCTCGGCCAATCTCGCCGTCGGCCTTGCCATGCTCGGCTACAAGGTGGGCCTGCTCGATGCCGACGTCTTCGGTCCCTCGATGCCCAAGATGTTCGGATTGGAGGACTTCCAGGCCTATGCTGTCAAGAAGGACGGACGCGACCTGCTGGTGCCTGCCGAGAAGTACGGCGTCAAGGTGCTCTCGGTCGGCTTCTTCATTGACCCCAACTCCGCCACCGTCTGGCGCGGCTCGATGGCTGGCTCGGCGCTGAAGCAGCTCATCGGCGATGCCGACTGGGGCGAACTCGACTACTTCCTCATCGACCTGCCACCCGGAACCTCCGACATCCACCTCACCATCGTGCAGACGCTGGCGCTGACGGGCGCCGTGGTGGTCAGCACGCCGCAGCAGGTGGCATTGGCCGACTGCCGCAAGGGCATCGACATGTTCCAGAACGAGAAGATCAACGTCCCCGTGCTCGGCCTCGTCGAGAATATGGCATGGTTCACCCCTGCCGAACTGCCGCAGAACCGCTACTACCTCTTCGGACGCGAAGGCGTCAAGCAGCTCAGCGAGGAGTCGGGCATCCCGCTCCTGGCACAGATACCTATCGTGCAGAGCATCTGCGAGCGCGGCGATGGCGGCGAGCCCATCGTCATGAACTACGATTCCATGGTCGGCCAGTCATTCCTGAGCCTTGCCCAGTCAGTTGTCACTCAGACCAACCTACGCAATGCTAACCAGCCCCGTACACAACGTGTTCGCGTCGAATCCAAGTAAGCCCGAACTCCCCAACGTCCTCATCATCTACACGGGTGGCACCATCGGTATGGTGCAGAACCCCATGACCGGAGCCCACGAGCCGCTCGACTTCGGTCACCTCATCTCGCACGTCCCCGAGTTGCAGAACGTCCCGGTCAACTTCAAGACCCTGCAGTTCAATCCGCCACTCGACTCGTCGAACATGAACCCCGGCCTCTGGTCGCAGCTGGCGCACATCATCGTCGACAACTACGACCACTACGACGGCTTCGTCGTGCTGCACGGCACCGACACGATGGCCTACACCGCCTCGGCGCTGAGCTACATGCTGCAGCACCTCTCGAAGCCCATCGTCCTCACCGGCTCGCAACTGCCCATCGGCGTGCTGCGCACTGACGGCAAGGAGAACCTCATCACGAGCATCGAGATAGCGGCTGCCAAGGACCGCATCAATCAGCCGATGGTGCCCGAGGTCTGCATCTACTTCCAGGGCTCGCTGCTGAGAGGCAACCGTGCCAAGAAGCTGTCGAGCGAGGAGTTCCATGCCTTCACTTCGCCCAACTACCCGGCACTGGCTCGCGTGGGCGTCCACATCGCCTGGGCGCATCACCACATCAACCACATCACCTACAGCGACGGCATCAAGCCCTGCTTCACCATGGGCACCGACGTGGTGGTGCTGCAGCTCTTCCCGGGCATCACGCAGCGTATCGTACAGTCGGTACTCGGCATCCCCTCGCTGCGCGGCGTCATCCTCGAGACTTTCGGCGCGGGCAATGCCATGACCTACGACTGGTTCCTCGCCGAGCTCCGCCGTGCCGTCAATCGCGGCGTAGTCATCGTCAACGTGTCGCAATGTCTGGGCGGCTCGGTCGAGATGGGCATCTACGAGACCGGCAACCAGCTGTGCAAGGCGGGCGTCATCGGCTCGGGCGACATGACCATCGAAGCCGCCATCGTCAAGCTGATGTTCCTCCTCGGCCAAGGCATGAGCCAGGAGCAAGTCGAAGAAAACATGCTCAAGGACATTGCAGGCGAAATCACCAGCTGATTTTTGCGGAAGGGATTTTAGGGATTTTGGGGATTTTAGGGATTTTAGGGACGATACTCTGCTGCTGAGATTTGCTGCTGAGATTTGCTGCTGAGATTTGCTACAATTTGCTGCTGCAATTCGCTGCCAAGATTTCTAATTTCACCCCCGAGACAACCGACACATTCGTCCCTAAAATCCCTAATATCCCTAAAATCCCTAAAATCCCCAACCTAATAAATTTCCCTAAAAATCCCCCCGCTATGAAAAACCTCCTTCTGACCACCCTCCTGATGCTTGCCGCTGCGCTGAATGTGCAGGGGCAAGCTGATTGGCGTATGGCGTCGGACAACAAGATGGCACGTCCGCTGGGCGAAGTGCTGCAGCAGGTGGAGCGCCAGTTCGGCATCCGGCTGAAGTACAACGTCGACACCACGGGCCTCGTCCTCAACTACGCCGACTCGCGCATCCGCCCCTATTCGCTCGAGGAGACCCTGCGCAACATCTGCGCCCCCTTCGACTTCAAGCCCTGGGACCAGGGCAAAGGGGTCTGGAAGATCAAGCCCTACGAATACCCCCGCCGCTATGACGCCGACGGCCGCCAGATGATCGACTACCTCAACACCCTCTACGCCAACCGCGAGGAGTGGGAGCAGCGACGCACCGCCCTGCGCCGCGAGGTGCGAGAGCGCCTCGGCATCGACTCGCTGCTGGCTCACTGCGTCCACACGGCTCCCCTGCTCGGCAAGGTGCGCCGCCACGACGGCTACACCGTCCAGAACATCGCCCTCGAGACGCTGGCGGGCTACTACGTCTGCGGCTCGGTCTATTGCCCCGATGCCAAGTCCAAGAAGGTCTATCTGAAGGCGCAGCAGGAGGCAGCTCCCGCTCTGAAGAAAGGACGCGGGGAGGGTCTGCCCGTCATCATCTGCCCCAACGGCCACTGGACCGACGGCCGCTACAACGGCGACATCCAGACGCGCCTCGCCACCCTCGCCCGCATGGGCGCCATCTGCATCAGCTACGACACCTTCGGCTGGGGCGAGTCGGAACTCCAGGTGGGCAAGGAGGCGCATCAGTCGTCATTGGCCCACGTCTACCAGGCGATGTGCGGCGAACTGCTGCTCGACTATGCACTCACCCGCCGTGACGTCGACCCTGAGCGCGTGGCTTCGAACGGCGGCTCGGGCGGCGGCACCCACGCCGTGCTGCTCGCCACCATCGACGACCGCTTCAGCGCCTGCTGCCCCGTCGTCTCGGTCTGCTCGCACTTCGACGGCGGCTGCCCCTGCGAGAGCGGCATGCCCATCCAGTACAGCCAGGGCGGCACCTGCAATGCCGAACTCGCCGCCACCTTTGCCCCACGGCCGATGATGGTGGTGGGCGATGAGGGCGACTGGACGCACACCTACCCCACCCTCGAGATCCCCTACTGGAAGCGCATCTACGGCTTCTACGGCGCCGAGGAGCAGCTGCAGAGCCGCTGGTTCCCCGGCCAGCGCCACGACTTCAACAGGGACAAGCGGCAGGCGGTCTACGACTTCTTCCGCTCCATCTGGAACATGCCCGAGCCCGACGAGAGCCGCGTCACCGTCGAGGAGGCGGGCGCCCTCTACAGCTTCGGCGGCACGCAGGACGGCGAGGGGCACTGGATGCCTACGGGCGAGACGGCTCCTGCCAACTTCGAGACCAATGCCAAGAACCTCGTGGAGCAGAACTTCGACCGCGCCGGCCGCGAGCTCTACTTCGACCTCCGCTGGGAGGCGGGGCTCCAGGTGAAGGCGGACGAATGGACCGCCGCCCTCGGCCTCACCGACGAGGCGAAGGCCATGCGCGTGCGTACCGCTATCTACAGCCACCTCTCGGCCATCACCCAGTGGCACAACGGACATCCCGGCAAGTCGACGGTGCCCCACGGCATCAACCCGCGCACCGGCGAACGCCTGCGCGCCGTGGACCTCGACATCATCGCCGATGGCTCCCAGCCCCGCGCCTACCACGACAGCCTCATGGCGCAGCTGCACCGTGAACTGACGGACGAGCAGGTGGTGCAGGTGCTCGACAAGTACACCGTCGGCAAGGTGGACTTCACGCTCAAGAGCTACCGCGAGATCGTCCCCGGATTGACCCCCGAGGAGGAAGCCACCTGCCGCCAGTACCTCGAGGAGGCTCGCGAAGTGGCCATTGACTACAAGTCGATGAAGGAAATCTCGGAGATCTTCGGCATCGCCAAGGACAAGTGCGAACTCTACTTCAACACCCACGGCCGCAACTGGCACCAGATGTACAGCGACTACGTCAAGCGGCGCAAGGCGGAGAAGGCGGCACAGCAGCAGTGATGAGGACGGCTGCCTTCCTGATCATTGGACACATTTGATTATTGGACACATTTGATCATTGAACACATTATATGAAGCAATACATTGTCACCCTGTCGCTACTGGCATTGACCAGCCAGCTATTTGCCCAATATCCGCAGCAGACCGCCGAGGCGGGCCGCAAGTGGGCGGAGAAGGCACAGTATGAAGACTCGATGTCGAACATCGCCTGGCAGAAGGCATTGCCCATCATCCAGCAGGAGGCGCAGCAGGGCCGCCCCTACGTGCCGTGGGCTCACCGCCCCGACGAACTGCTGCAGGCGCAGATACCCGCCTTCCCCGGCGCTGAGGGCGGCGGCATGTACACCGCTGGCGGCCGCGGCGGCAAGGTCATCGTCGTCACCAACCTCAACGACCGCGGTCCCGGCTCGTTCCGCGAGGCATGCGAGACGGGCGGCGCCCGCATCGTGGTCTTCAACGTCGCGGGCATCATCCGCCTCGAGACGCCCATCGACGTCCGCGCCCCCTACATCACCATCGCCGGCCAGACGGCTCCGGGCGACGGCGTCTGCATCGCGGGCGAGTCGTTCCAGGTCAATACGCACGACGTCATCGTCCGCCACATGCGCTTCCGCCGCGGCGAGACGGGCGTGGAGCACCGCGAGGACTCGTTCGGCGGCAACCCCGTGGGCAACATCATGATAGACCACTGCTCGTGCGAGTGGGGCCTCGACGAGAACATCTCGTTCTACCGCCACATGTACGACGAGTCGGAGGGCCAGTACAAGAACACGCCCGCCAAGTACCCCACCGTCAACGTCACCATCCAGAACTCCATCTCCGCCAAGGCACTCGACACCTACAACCACGCCTTCGGCTCGACGCTGGGTGGCGAGAACGCCGCCTTCGTCCGCAACCTCTGGGCCTCCAATTCGGGCCGCAATCCGTCGGTGGGATGGAACGGCATCTTCAACTTCGTCAACAACGTGGTCTACAACTGGGTGCACCGCACGGCTGACGGCGGCGACTACTCGGCACAGTTCAACTTCATCAACAACTACTACAAGCCCGGTCCCGCCACGCCGACCGACACGCCCGTCGGCCACCGCATCCTGAAGCCCGAGTCGGGCCGCTCGAAGCTCGACCACCACGTCTACGGCCGCGTCTATGCCGAGGGCAACGTGATGGAGGGCTATCCCGCCATCACCGCCGACAACTGGGCGGGCGGCATCCAGGTGGAGGAGTGCAATGACTGCAACGGCCACGAGAGCTACATGCGCCAGCACCAGCCCGCCCCGATGCCTTACCTGCACATCCTCTCGGCTCAGGAGGCGTACGACTACGTGCTCCTGCATGCCGGCGCCACCCTGCCCTGCCGCGACGCCGTCGATGAGCGCATCATCGAGGAGGTGCGCAACCGGAACCCCTACTACGTGAAGGATGCCCTCCGCTACCAGGGCGACGTCTCGGGCCTCGCCGAGAAGTCTCGCGCCGAGGACGGCACGTTCAAGCACCGCCGTTTGGGCAAGGACAGCTACAAGCTGGGCATCATCGTCGACCCCCAGCAGATGGGCGGCTACCCCGAGTACCACGGTGAACCCCGCGTCGACACTGACGGCGACGGCATGCCCGACGACTGGGAGCGCGCCAACGGCCTCAACCCCAACGACCCCGCGGATGCCAACGGCGACGTCAACGGCGACGGCTACACCAACATCGAGAAGTGGATCAACGGTATCCCTACCTCCAGCCGCATCGACTGGCGTAACCTCGCCAACAACTTCGATACGCTGCAGGCTTACGGTATCGGGGATTGATCATTGATAATTATTGACTAATGAGACGATATACTATTCACGTACTGATGACGGTCGTGCTGCTGGCCTTCACCGCCCTCCCGCTGCTGGCTCAGCCGAAGGTGGCACTGCAGAGCGCTGACCGCGACACCGCCTACGTGGCGAAGATCCTCGACCGCGCCACCAAGAACATCGCAGCCCTGGCACTCAGCGACGCCGCACTGCAGGAGAACGTCCGCAACATCGTCGCCAACCGCTACTTCGAACTGAACGACATCTACGCCGAGCGCGACACCGCCATCGCCCTCGCCAAGCGCACACTGACGGGCGACGACAAGAACCATGCCGTCGAGGCTGCACGCGCCCGCTGCGACTCGCGCCTCTACCGCTCGCACTTCGCCTTCTCCGCCCAGCTGTCGCTCTACCTCGACGACGGACAGATCACGCAGGTCAAGGACGGCATCACGATGGGCGTGGTGAAGGTGACCTACGACGCCCAGCTCGACATGATCCCCACGCTGACCGAGGAGGAGAAGCAGCAGATCTACGCCTGGCTCTGCGAGGCGCGCGAACTGGCGCTCGATGCCGAGTCGTCGAAGATGAAGCACGAGACGTTCGGCAAGTACAAGGGGCGCATCAACAACTACCTGTCGAAGCGCGGCTACGACCTCGTCAAGGAACGCGAGGCGTGGTACGAGCGCGTCAAGGCACGCGGCGGTCAGCTGTGAGGCACCTCCTGGGGGGGGACGGCCTTGAGCCGACGCTGCTACTTCTGTACTATCTGCATCGAATCGACCCGTGCGGCATCCTCCCTGGACCAGAGGGGGACGCCCTCGCGCGGGAAGAACTTGTCCATCGTCGCCCGGTAGCGGTCGGCGAGCTCCTGCATCCGTCGCAAGCGTATCTCCTTGGGGCGGATGTATTTGCCTAAGGCATTGACATCGAAGCCCGACAGCACCTGCCGCCCCTCCTGGGTATTGAGCATCGAATAGCGACCGCTCTGGCTGCGCCACAACTGGATGCCGCGGGCGAAGGCGCCGTCGCGGAGCTCGGGGATCTCGACCTTCGGGACTTCGAGGCGCGGCTTCCCGACCCATGCGTGCAGCTGCTCACGGGTGAGCACCTCTTCCTGAGGCGCCTCGATGGGTGCTTCGCGCGGGGCGAGGCTGAAGGTGTGGTCGAGCTCCTGGAGGAAGCGGGTGTTGATGTGGATGGAGGGCTCTTCGTGCGTCGAGGCAGAGGTGCTTTGTGCCGAGGGCGCCGAGGCGGGTTGCGCGGTGGGCGTACCTTGCGCCATGTCCTGCGCCGACAGCGTGAGGCTGCATGCCATCAGCCATGCGAATAGGAGGGAGCGATGTCGTTTCATGCTGCAAAGATACGGCATTTACGACATCGCTCCAAATCTGTTGACAATGATTAGCGAAGTTTGCGTTAATTTAGGGTAAGGTTATGTAATTTTCAGTTAAATGACCTTGTCCGCCCACAATTGCTGAAGGAAGTCCATCACATAGATGGCTTCAATCTCGCCTATCCGACGGGTGAAGATATCCAGCGAGACGATGATACGACGGCTATCAGGATAGTCCTCTCCGAATGCCTTCAGCCCCTTCAGATGCTTGCTCTGCACCTCCTCGACTGACTTGATTTCTATGGCGACGCGGGCATCTCCGATCACAGCATCCACTTCAAGCCCGGTGTGTGTGCGCCAGAACATAAGAGGCTCCTCGCTATGATGATAGCCTAACCATGCCCTCAATTCCTGGATGATGAAATGCTCGAAGGCATGGCCATACTCAGCCGTCCCACGCACCAGCGCCTTGCGATGAAGCAGATAATTGGCCACACCTACGTCGAAATAATAGAACCGAGGAGTCTGTACCAGACGACGCGACATCGCCTTAGTATAAGCGGGCACCATAAAGCCAAGCAACGTGTCCTCGAGAATGGAGAAGTAGGATGTCACAGCCGAAGCGCTGACTCCGCAGTCAGAAGCGATATTGGTATAATTCACCATTTCACCATCGGTCAACGCTGCAACCTCCAGGAACCGCTGGAACCCTTGCAAATTCCTAACCAAAGACTCCTCCTTGATTTCCTCCCTCAAATAGACATCAATATAAGCAGCCAACTTCCTCGCTGGTGCCTTGGCAAGATAATGAGGGGGGATCATACCCACCGACAATGCCTTTTGCAAATCGAAATCAGGAATCTCGGCTGATACAAAGGGGTAGAAATAGCAAGGATAGGCACGGCCACCCAATGTATTATAGCCCCTTCGCTTCAGTTTACGGGCACTCGAACCGCAAAGGATGAATCGCAGATTGCACTCTGACATCAGCCGATGCACCTCGTTCAGCAGTTCAGGGATCTCAGGAATCTCGTCGATGATAATCAATGTGCCTTCCGGCTTGTCGTGATAGGTGTCGTAGAGCAAGGATGGACGCTTAGAAAGTCGCGAACGCACTTCAGAATTGAGTAGGTCGATAAAAATTGCTTGAGGAAATTGCTGCCTAAGGATTGTACTTTTCCCGGTCTGACGGGCACCGAACAAGAAGATGTTATCATCTAATTCTTTATTCAACTGCAATATACGCTCTATCATAATCGATATTCTAAGGGTTTCTAAAATGAATTTTCAATGAAAATCCGCTTTTGCGAAATGGATTTTCAACGAAAATCCGCGGCAAAGGTACGTAATTTCGCCCATATTTCCAAATAAAAGGGAAGAAATTTGCACCCACAAGCCAATTTTTCTTCATCAGCCACATGAAGCGGGGGCGAATCTTTCCATTTCTGATTCAAAATGCCACCTCCACCTTCCAAGGGGAAAGCACTCGAGGAGCACAAACGAGGAATAATCAAAGATTTGACCCGATATTGACCGACCTAACGAAAAAATGCGTACCTTTGGCGGCATCCAACCTCAATAATATGTCAGAACAATTCAACGACGCCATCCGCGAAGCCGTGCGCGTGCTCAATGCGGGAGGCGTGATACTCTACCCCACCGACACCGTCTGGGGACTGGGCTGCGACGCCACCAACAGCGAGGCAGTCAGGAAGATATACCAGATCAAGCGGCGCGCCGACTCGAAGTCGATGCTCTCGCTCATCGACGCCGTGGGACGCGTCGACTACTACTTCGACCGCGTGCCCGACATCGCGTGGGACCTCTGGGAGGTGGCCGACAAGCCATTGACCCTCATCCTGCCCCGCGCCCGCAACGTCGCCCCCGAACTCATCGCCGCCGACGGCACCATGGGCATGCGCATCACCCACGAGGAGGTCAGCCAGACCCTCTGCGCCCGCCTCCGCAAGCCGCTGGTCAGCACCAGCGCCAACATCAGCGGCGAGCCCACCGCCCGCTGCTTCGCCGACATCAGCGAGGAGGTCAAGCAGGCCGTCGACTACATCGTCCCCCTCCGCCAGCAGGAGACCGAGAACCCCGCCCCAAGCGGCATCATCAAGGTGGGCGACGGCGGACTCATCAGCGTAATCCGCTAACTACCGACAAAACAACAAAACAACGTCGGCCTCCCGCCGACAGCCAACGCGAACGAAGTGAACCAGAAAACCCAACGCATCAAGTACATCCTGGCAGACCTGCTGGCCACCGCGGCCGGCTGGCTGTGCTTCTACGTGTACCGCTTCGATGTGACGGGCTTCATGACGGTGCCGACGCTGCAGGAGTACCTGCAGCTGCCTCAGGTGCAGCTCAACCTGTGGCTCGTGCCGCTGGCATGGCTGGGACTCTTCGCCTTCTCGGGCTACTACCAGCGACCCTACTTCAAGTCGCACACCGACGAGCTGCAGGTCACCTTCTGGTCGGTGGTCGTCGGCACGCTGGTGGCGTTCTTTGCCATGGTGATCGATGACGTGCCGCTGATCAACGACGAGGACTTCGCCCTCATCAAGATTGTCCACGTCTCGCCCAAAGCCTATCTGCAGATCGTGCTGACGATGTTCTGCTGCATCTTCGTGCCCGTCTACATCGTCCGCTACCTCATCACCCACCACACGGGCCACCGCATCCAGCGAGGCGAGATAGGCATGCGCACGCTGCTCATCGGCGAGGGCAAGGAGGCACAGCTGCTGCAACGCGAACTGAAGGCGCAGAAGCGGCAGAACGGCTACCTCATCGTGCAGACCGTGGCTGAAGGCGCTTCGGTCGACGACATCCGCCAGCGGGTCAACCTTCACGACATCGAGGCGTTCCTGCTCGCTCCCGACCGCCACGACCCGCGCATCATCAACCGCATGGTCTACGACCTGATGCCCCTGGGCCTCCCCATCCGCATCAAGGCGAGCAATGAGGAGATACAGAGCGGACAGGTCCACACCCACTCGCTCACCACCCTGCCGATGATCGAATACAGCACCGACCTGCTCAGCCCCTTCACCCGCAACGTGAAGCGCCTCTGTGACGTGGTCGGCGCAGCACTGGCGCTCATCGTCCTCTCGCCGCTGCTGCTCGTGGTGGCATGCCTCGTCCGTCACGACTCGCCGGGGCCCACCTTCTTCAGCCAGGAGCGCGTGGGACGCATGGGCAGGAGGTTCCGCATCTACAAGTTCCGCTCGATGCGCACCGATGCCGAGGAGGCAGGGCCTCAGCTCTCGTCGAAGATGGACCGCCGCATCACCCGCGTGGGCCGCTATCTGCGCAAGTACCGCATCGACGAACTGCCGCAGTTCTGGAACGTGCTGCGCGGCGACATGAGCCTCGTCGGTCCCCGTCCCGAACGCGACTACTACATCCGCCAGATCATGGACCTCGCCCCCTATTACTCGCGACTGCTGCAGGTGCGCCCCGGCATCACGTCGTGGGGCATGGTCAAGTATGGCTACGCTTCGACCGTCTTCCAGATGGTGGAGCGCATGCGCTACGACCTGATGTACATCAGCAACTGCTCCCTCTCGGTCGACCTCAAGATCCTGGGCTTCACCGTCCGCACGGTGCTGACGGGCAAGGGAATCTGAGGGGGAGAGGGAGAAGTCATTAGTTATTAGTTAAAAGTTAAGAGTTAATGCTCAATCGGACATATTCCACACTGAATACGCTGGCAGAACGAATCGCGGCATGGAGGGTCAAGCACCTCACCGAGCAGCAGTTCGTCCTCGTGCTGGCCTTCCTCACCGGCCTGGCGGGCGCCGCCGCCGCACTCATCCTGAAGCGGCTGATCCACACCTTCCAGCACCTGCTGACGATGTACTTCGTCGTCGATGGCGCCAACTACCTCTACCTGCTCTATCCAGTGCTGGGTATCCTGATTGCCGGCTGCTTCGTCCGCTACGTGGTGCGCGACGACATCGGCCATGGCGTCACCAAGATCCTCTACGCCATCTCGCAGCGCAAGTCCATCATCAAGGTGCACAACATGTACACCTCGGTCCTTGCCTCCAGTGTCACCATCGGCTTCGGCGGATCGGTGGGCGCCGAGGCACCTATCGTGCTCACCGGCTCGGCCATCGGCTCGAACCTGGGACGCCTGTTCCGCATGGACCAGCACACACTGATGATCCTGCTCGGCTGCGGCGCCACGGCGGGCATCGCCGGCATCTTCAAGGCGCCCATCGCCGGACTGCTGTTCACCGTCGAGGTGCTGATGCTCGACCTCACCGCCTTCTCCATCATGCCGCTGCTCATCTCGGCAGTGACCGCCGCCTCGGTGGCGTACTTCGTCGATGGCCCACGCGCCCTCTTCTACTTCACCGAGACGATGGACTTCTCCATCGAACGTGCCCCCTACGTCATCCTGCTGGGCATCTTCTGCGGCTTTGCCTCGCTCTACTTCACCCGCACGACGTTCTGGGCGGAGGATATGTTCAAGCGCATCCGCAATCCCTGGACCAAGTGGCTCGTGGGCGGCATCTTCCTGAGCGTCGTCATCTTCCTCTTCCCGCCCCTCTACGGTGAGGGCTACGAGTCCATCCAGCACATCTACAACGGCGACTACCACGCCATCACGGGCAACTCCATCTTCTACGACCTCGACCAATGGTCATTGGCCGACGGCATCCCCAACAGCTCGTTCTGGGTGCTCTGCATCTTCATCCTGCTGGTGATGTTGACCAAGTCGTTCGCCACGGCAGCAACCAACGGTGGCGGCGGCTGCGGCGGTACGTTCGCCCCCTCGCTCTTCCTCGGCAACTTCGCCGGCTTCCTCTTCGCCTATATGCTCAACAAGGCGGGCATCTTCTCGTTCCTCTCGGAACAGAACTTCGCCGTGATGGGCATGGCTGCCGTCATGTCGGGCGTGATGCATGCGCCGCTGATGGGCGTCTTCCTCTCGGCAGAGCTGACGGGACGGTTCGACCTCTTCCTCCCCCTGATGATTGCCTCCTGCCTCAGCTACGGCACGATCCGCATCTTCGAGCCTTACAGCATCTACACGCGCCGTCTGGCACTGAAGGGCGAGCTCATCACCCACCACAAGGACAAGGCGGTGCTGACGATGCTCAACCTGCAGGACCTCATCCGCCACGACTACTCCATCCTCCACCCGCAGATGACGCTGGGCGAGGTGGTGAAGCTCATCACCGTGCAGAGCCACAACCACTACCCCGTCTGCGACACCGACGGCACCTTCCTCGGCATCGTGACGCTCAACGACCTGCGCAACGTGATGTTCCAGCCGCGCCTCTACGACCGCATGCTGGTGGAGGACATCATGATTGGCCCCAAGGGCAAGGTGACGCCCGAGATGAACATGGCGGAGGTGATGAACCTCTTCGACACGACCGACGCCTGGGCACTGCCCGTCATTGACCAAGAGGGCCACTACCAGGGCATGCTGTCGCGCCAGCATATCTACGCCACCTACCGCGAATACCTGAAGGAGTTCAGCGAGGACTGATCTGCATTGCATGCAGAGTTATGAATTAAAAGTTATAAGTTAAAAGTTTGGTTGAGGAAATTGGCACTTTGGTTGAAACAGATGTTGACCAGACTTAAACTTTAGGTACCCCCCCTTGGTCATAATGCCAGAAAGAACAAAATAACAACTAACACTCGTAAATGCTTATGAAAAAGACTATCACCCGCATCGGACTGGTTCTCCTGGTTCTGGTCATGGGCCTCGGTGCCACCGCCATGGCTCAGCCTCGCAGCCACTATCACTCCTCTCACAGCCGCGGCAGCGACAACTTCGGTCGTACGATGCGCGATGTCGAGACCGTCGCCAACGTCGCCATGCTCGGCTCGGCCGTCTCTTCTGCCACCGACTATACCGGCATCCGCTTCGGCTACAATGCCGCTTCACTGCGCACCTCCGGCATGAGCAACCTCGATCATGACATCAACTCGGGCTTCAACTGCGGCATCGTATTCGGTTGGTATCTGGGCCATACACCATTCATCATCGAGCCAGGCCTCTACTACTCGATGAAGGGCGGCTCGCTGAGCGGCTACGACTCGTACAACGAAGACAAGACCAAGCTCAAGACCACGATGCATACCTTCGAGATCCCGCTGGTCTTCAAGTATGAGGTGCAGTTCCACAATGCCGGCGTCTGCCTGCATCCCTTCTTCGGCGGCTTCCTGTCGTTCGGATGCGGCGGCAAGAGCAAGGAGTCGTGCGACGGCTACCACGACTCGTGGGATACCTTCGGCAGCGGTGACGGCCAGTACAGCCGCACGGACGCCGGCTTCCGCATGGGTTGCGGCCTCGGCATTGACCACCTCTTCCTCGAACTGGCTTACGACCTCGGCTGCGTCAACCTCGCCAACCGCGACTTCAACTATTTCGACTACGACGACTTCGACAGCGCCGTACGCACCAATACGCTGAGCCTGAACATCGGCTTCAACTTCTGAGGTCGGAAGGCTGAACGCTGAACGCAGATTGAACGGATTATCTTTGAACGCAGATTGAACAGATTGGAGGGATTTGAACAGATTGGAGGGATTTGGAAAGATTAAGACAGCTTCTCCATCGAACCATAAAAATCTGTTTCTATCCATTCAATCTGCGTTCTATTCCCCACCTCAAAGCGTCTGGAATGTGAAAAAGTGGTTAATTTTCGGGCCGAAACGCAAGGTTTTGAACGAAATATTTTGAAGATTCAATATTTTGTCGTATCTTCGCATCGTTAAAATCCGCAGATCATGACTATCTTCCTTCACATCGAATACCAGGCACAATGGGGCGCACAGCTCTACGTCACCACCGGACAGAAACCCAAGTTCGGGCAACTCTTGCCCAAAAATGCCGTCGACATGGACAATGACGGACGCGGCAACTGGTTCGTCGAGATCGACGCTGAGCGCCTCGCAAGCACCCCTTATCACTACGTGCTCGCCTACCAGCGACGCGTGGTGCGCAACGAATTCGGCAACGGCCACTACATCGCGGGCATCCGTGGTGCCAAAGGCGTCCCCACCCTGCGCGTGTGGGACGGATGGCGCAAGATGCCACAGATACGCAGCTTCTTCTCGCTCGCCTTCCGCTCGCCCTTCCATCTGCGCAAGAAGGACCAGATTGACCTGCATGAGGTCAGCGCCCTCGCCCATGAACTTGAGCCCAACCAGATGACGATGGTGTGCGAGGCGGGCAAACTGCAAGACGACTGGGTGCTGGCACTCATCGGCAACGTGCCCGAACTGGGCAACTGGGTGCCCGAGCAGGCTCTGGTGATGGACTGCATCGCCCGCGGCATCTGGAGCGTCAGCTTCGACCGCAGCGGCGTCCGCTTCCCCATCCGCTACAAGTTCGTCGTGCTCGACCGCAATACGCATCGGTTCATCGCCTGGGAGGATTGCACCAACCGCTACTTCGAACCCAGCGCCATGGATCCCGGCGACAGCCTCCTGATCTGCGACCAGCGATTCACCCGCCCGGCAACGGGCACCAGTGATGCCAATGCCGATAAGTAACCGAGAAGCCCCAACGAAATAAATAATAACGCCCCCGACTAAACGAACAACGGAAAGCCCCTACTATATAAACAACAAAACAATCAATCAAATCAAACCACGATGAAAAAGTTTTTCGTCATCTGTGCTCTCGCAGCAGCCTGCTCGTTGGGACAGCAGGCACAAGCACAATCATTCCTCAAGAATCTCTTGTCAGGAGCCTCTTCTTCCTCGACTGAGAGTTCAGCTTCATCCAGCAGCACTTCGTCCTCTACCTCGACACAGGACGTCCTCGGCAGCGCCCTCAACAGCCTCGTCAGCAGCGCTACCAGCTCCGACAACAGCACCACCAGCCTGCTCGGCAATCTGATATCGAGCGTCACCGGCAGCGCCACCACCACCCAAGCCAACCTCATCGGCACCTGGAGCTACACCGAACCCTCCGTACAGTTCGAGAGCGAGAACCTCCTCACCCAAGCGGGCGGCTCTGCCATCGCCACCAAGGTCGAGAGCAAGCTGGCCACCTATTATAAGATGGTAGGCATCACCGCCGGTCGCGTCACCTTCACCTTCGACGAGAGCGGCAACGTCACCTACACGCTCGGCAGCCGTTCGTTCAGCGGCACCTACACCTTCGACTCGAGCGCCAAGACGGTGACCATCGCCACCTCCACGGGTCTCAGCATCAAGGCATACGTCACCATCAGCGGCTCTGCCATGAGCCTCTGCTTCGACAGCTCCAAGGTCCTCTCGCTCTTCACCAGCCTCAGCAGCTCGTTCAACAAGACTGTCAGCTCCCTCGCCGGCAGCTACTCGGGCATGAAGACCGGCTTCAAGTTCGAGAAGAAGTAAGGCCTCGGCAGCACCAAGGCCTCCCCCCCTCTCATGGAGTCAACGGAGTCCATGAAGCATCATCCCCCTTACCGATACGCATCGATAAGGGGGATATCTTTTTCGGCATTCCACAAGTGGCGAATTTGGCATCGACCTCTTTCGAATGTCTGAAGTTTATCGAAAGGATTGGATATTAATCAATATACGAAAAATGACAGAAACAAAGCTGCACGATGGGCAGATATTGTCTCTGTCATTTGAAGATTGGAGTCTTGACCAGAAGATCTGGTCGGGGTGACCCGACTCGAACGGGCGGCCTCTACGTCCCGAACGTAGCGCGCTACCAACTGCGCCACACCCCGAGGTAGCGGGGTTGGTGGCAACGTTTTCATTAGAAAACTGCGCCACACCCCGTTTATCTATCGCTCTGCGATATTAGTCCTGATTGAGGTTGATGCGCTTGAAGGCGGTAGCGGTCAAGCCCTTCTGAACCTTGTCGAGGTACTGCTGAACGCTGAGCTTAGAGTCGCTGATGAACTCCTGCTCGACGAGGCAGTTCTCCTTGAAGAACTTAGCCATACGACCCTTGGCGATGTTCTGAATCATCTGCTCAGGGAGGTTAGCAGCCTTCTCAGCAGCGGTCTTGGCCATGATCTCACGACCCTGGGCAGCCTGCTCAGGAGTGATCCAGCCCTTCGACATGTTGCTCTCGATGTGATCCTCGCTGTCGAAGTGGTTAGGATTGAGACCAGCCTTCTTGAGAGCTGCAGCAACAGCCTTCTCGACCTGCTCGTCCTTGGTCTTCTTGATAGCGAGCTCGAGCTCCTCGGCCTTCTTTGCCTCCGATACCTCAGCGGCATTGACAGCGAGTGGGTTCATAGCGGCTACCTGGCAAGCTACCTCCTTCAGAGCCTCCTCAGGAGCCTCAGCATTGAAGGCTACGATCGAAGAGAGCATGTGATTGAAGTGGTTGTAGGCAACGACGCATGGGCCCTCGATGTGCTCGTAAGCGATCTCCATCTTCTCACCGCAGGCGCCAGAGCGCTCGGTGATGACGGCCTGAACGGTGCTACCCTCGAGAGGGAGAGCGTTGATAGCTGCCACGTCAGCAGGCTTGTTGGCCATGACGAGGTCAGCGAGGGTCTTAGCCAGCTCCTGGAAACGGTCGTTGTTGGCTACAGACTCGGTCTCGCACTTCAGAGCGATGATGGCGGCGAAGTTGCCCTCGGTGCGTGCGATGACGACGCCCTGAGCTGCCTCACGTGCCTCACGCTTAGCGGCGATCTTGGTGAACTTCTCGCGGATCCACTTTACAGCGGCATCGAAGTCGCCGTTCGACTCCTCCAGGGCCTTCTTGCAGTCGCCCATACCGGCCTGGGTCATCTCGCGGAGCTTCTTGATATCAGCAATAGAAACTGCCATATTCTTGTAGTAATTAAGAATTAAAAATTAAGAGTTAAAAATTAAAAGTAGTGGAGTTAAAAGTTAAAGACCGACAGCCGAGCCGTCAATTCTTAACTTTTAACCTTTAACTTTTAACTGCGAAGCATTACTCAGCCTCGGGAGCTTCCTCCTCAGCCTCGGGAGCCTTCTTGCCGCCCTTGCCGCTAGCCTCAGCTGCGTCCTGGTCAGCCTTCTCGACCTTGCGCTCCTCCATGCCCTCAGCGATAGCGTCGCACATAGCAGCTACAACTACCTCGATAGACTTGGTAGCGTCGTCGTTGGCAGGGATGACGTAGTCGATGCCGCGTGGATTAGAGTTGGTATCAACCATACCGAATACTGGGATACCCAGACGGATAGCCTCAGCTACGGCGATGTGCTCCTTCATGACGTCTACAACGAAGATTGCAGAGGGAAGGCGGGTGAGGTCGGCGATAGAGCCGAGGTTCTTCTCGAGCTTCTCACGCTGGCGGCTGATCTGCAGACGCTCGCGCTTCGAGAGGTTGTCATAAGTGCCGTCCTTGGTGAGCTTATCGATGGTAGCCATCTTCTTCACAGCCTTGCGGATGGTGGTGAAGTTGGTGAGCATACCGCCTGGCCAGCGCTCGATGACGTAGGGCATGCCAACGGCCTGTGCCTTCTCGGCAACGACCTCCTTGGCCTGCTTCTTGGTGGCGACGAAAAGCACCTTCTTGCCGCTCTTGGCGATAGCCTTGAGCTGCTCAGCTGCCTCGTCGATTTTAGCAACTGTCTTATTCAGGTCGATGATATGGATGCCGTTACGCTCCATGAAGATGTATGGGGCCATTGCTGGGTTCCACTTGCTCTTGAGGTGTCCGAAGTGAACGCCGGCTTCCAAAAGTTGATCAAAGTTTGTACGTGACATAATTGTCGAATTTGTTTTTTGTTTACATTCTTGTTATACAATCCGTCGGTAGTCTGACCGCTTGGGGCTCAGGGTCCGAACAGATTTAGATACTAAACGCGTTATTTAAATAGATGTACGCACGTACTATATTTAAATGACGCTAATTTTGCGCTATGTTTGCAATGGACCTTAACCTACCCTACGCGGCGCCAAGCCAATCGTAAAATTGTAAATAGTCCAATTGTAAAATCCTTTAGCGCTTGCTGAACTGGAAGCGACGACGAGCCTTGGGCTGACCTGGCTTCTTACGTTCAACGATACGTGCATCGCGGGTGAGGAAGCCGGCCTTGCGAAGAGCGGCCTTGTTCTCAGCGTCGATCTTGACGAGTGCACGTGCGATGGCGAGGCGGAGGGCACCAGCCTGGCCATTATAGCCACCACCCTTCAGGTTGACCTTGATGTCGTACTGCTCAGCTACGCCAATCTCGTTGAGAGGCTGCTTGACGATGTACTGAAGGATAGATGATGGGAAATAAGCCTGAAGTTCCTTCTTGTTGATGGTGATGTTACCAGCACCAGCCTGAACATAAACGCGGGCTACAGCGGCCTTACGACGGCCAATTGCATTGATTACTTCTGCCATAGTTCTGTGTCGATTTACTGATTACTGATTACTTCAGGGTGTTGATGTCGATAGCCTTAGGCTGCTGAGCTACCTCCTTGTACTCTGCGCCCTCGTATACACGGACGTTCTTGAGGAGCTGACGGCCAAGCTTGTTCTTGGGAAGCATACCCTTCAGAACGATCTGGAAGAGCTCTGCATAACCCTGCTTCTTGACTACGCTGGCAGCGGTGTGTACGCGCTGGCCGCTTGGGTAACCGGTGAAGGTGAGCCACTCACGCTCGGTCCACTTGTTGCCGGTCATAGTGATCTTGTCGGCGTTGATGATGATAACGTTGTCGCCGCAGTCAACGTTGGGGGTAAATGATGGCTTGTACTTACCACGGAGCAGCTTAGCGACCTTAGCGCAGAAGCGACCCATTACCTGGTCAGTAGCATCCACAACCACCCATTCCTTCTGTGCAGTTGCTTTGTTCACAGAAATGGTCTTGTAAGATAAAGTATCCACTTTGTTGATTGTTGGGATTAAATTATGAATAAAATTATTAACTCTGAGACAGAGCCTCGACTTACGGACTAGAGCTCACCGAGGATGCCACTGATGTCAAATCAGCGCGCAAAGATACGATTTTTTCTCCAAACGTGCGCATTTAAAACCTCTTTTTGTCCGAAATCATTCGTTTTAAAGCCTTTTTGGGCAATATTTGCTATCTTGACGGGGCATTTTCGCGGGTTATTTTCTGGTGTTGCTGACCGATAGGAAATACACATTTAAAATAATAAAATGCATTTTTTCGTCGATTTATTTGGTCAATTCGACAAAAAGCACTATCTTTGCGCCATCGAAACCTAACATTACTCGTATGAAAAGACACATCACCGCTGCCCTCCTGCTGGCAGCAATCCCCTTCACCGCGCTGCTGGCACAGAGCCAGGAGCAGTTGCTGCTGTCAGGTTGGCACTTCCATCTCGGCGCTGCCTCAGGTGCCGAAGCCACTGCATTCGACGACTCCGGTTGGCAGTCGGTCACCATCCCCCACGACTGGGCCATCTATGGTCCCTTCGACAAGGACATTGACAAGCAAGTAGTCCGCATCGAACAGAACGGCGAGGCCGAGGCCACCGAGAAGACCGGCCGCTCAGGCTCCCTGCCCTGGATCGGCGAGGGCTGGTACCGCACCGAGTTCACTGTGCCCGAGGGCTATGACCATGCCGAACTGGTCTTCGACGGCGCCATGGCCGAGCCACACGTCTGGGTCGACGGCAAGGATGCCGGCTTCTGGGCCTATGGCTACAACACCTTCTGCCTGGACATCACCAAGCAACTCACTGAGGGTGATGGCCAACTGACAGCTGGCACGCACACGCTGGCCGTACACCTGCAGAACGTCGAGGAGTCGTCGCGCTGGTATCCCGGCGCCGGCCTCTATCGCCCCGTACGCCTCCTGCTGGGTCAGGAGATCGGACTGAAGACGTGGGGCACCTTCGCCCGCACCACGATGCTCACCGGCATCGCCGATGACCACAAGTCTGCCACCGAGGCACGCCTCACCGTCACCTCCGAGGTGCGCGCTCCGCAGATGAAGGGGCATAAGCTCCGTCTGGGCCACATCCTCACCACGCAGGGCGGCACGCCGGTGGCTGAACACTGGATGGACGTCAACGACAGCCGTATGGCTACCAATGTGCTGGTCGTCACACGTCCCGAGCTCTGGAGCCCCGAACAGCCCACGCTCTATACGCTCGTCACCCGCGTGACCGAAGGCGACATGGTGTGGGATGAGCAAAGCCAGCAGGTGGGCATCCGCACGATTGACTACACTGCCGAAGGCTTCAAGCTCAATGGTGAGCTGCGCAAGTTCCGCGGCGTCTGTCTCCACCACGACATGGGTCCCGTAGGTGCCGCCTTCAACAAGGCAGCCTTCCGCCGTCAGGTGGCACTGCTCAAGGAGATCGGCTGCGACGCCATCCGCACCTCGCACAACATGCCAGCCCCCTGGCAGATGGACATCTGCGACGAGATGGGCATGATGGTGATGGCAGAGTCGTGCGACATGTGGGTCTATCCTAAGTGCAAGAACGGCTACAGCCGCTTCTTCGAGCAGGTAGACGAGACTTCGGTCAACAAGACCGGCGAGCCCTGGTGGAAGCGCGACTTCACCAACCTCGTGCTCGTGCACCGCAACCACCCCTCCATCGTGATGTGGTCCATCGGCAATGAGATTCCCGACCAGAACAGCGCCACCGGTTACAAGTACACGCGTCTGCTCGAAGACCTCGTCCATGAGCTCGACGGCACCCGTCCCTGCACGCAGGGCATGGACCGTGGCGAGGGCCCGATGTACAGTGGCGTATGGCAGGCGACCGACATCCCAGGCTTCAACTATCGTCTGCATGTCTATCCCAAGGGCATCGAGAACTCGCCCCGCGGCATCGTGCTGGGCTCCGAAACCGCCTCGACCATCTCGAGCCGTGGCGTCTATCGTTTCCCTGTCGAGGAGGTGCACGGCACTGCCTACGACGACGGACAGATCACCGGCTACGACGTGGAGTCGTGCATCTGGAGCAATCTGCCTGACGACGACTGGATGTGGCAGGACAAGTGCCCACAGGTGATCGGCGAATTTGTCTGGACCGGCTTCGACTACCTGGGCGAACCTACTCCATACGACGAATATTGGCCCTCACGCTCCAGCTACTTCGGCATCTACGACCTGGCAGGTCTGCCGAAGGACCGCGCCTACCTCTACCGCGTACACTGGGCTCCCGAGAAGGAGACCCTCCACCTCCTCCCCCACTGGAACTGGAAGGGACGCGAGGGCGAGGTGACACCCGTCTTCTGCTACACCTCCTATCCCGAGGCTGAGCTCTTCGTCAATGGCAAGAGCCAGGGTCGACTGAGCCACGTCGATGTCTCGATGGAGGACTATCTCGAGAACCGCGTCGAGGAGCCTATGCCCTGGGGCGGCACCTCGATGTTTGCCGACGGCAATGCACCTCGCGGCAAGAACCGCCTCGACCGCTACCGCCTGCGCTGGATGGATGTGGTCTATGAACCCGGCGAACTGAAGGTCATCGCTTACGACAAGGAGGGCAAAGTGGCAGCCACCGAGGTAATCCGCACCGCCGGCCGTCCCGACCACGTGGAACTCGTGCTCGACGCCGCCAAGCAGCAGCCCTCGCTCGCCGTCACTCCCGTCGATGCCAATGGCAACACGATGGACACACCCGACCTGCTCTTCGTCACCGCCCGCGTGGTGGATAAGGAGGGCAACCTCTGCCCGGATGCCGACACGCAGCTGACGTTTAAGGTCAATGGTGTGAAGGGCGCCAAGGACGTGGCACGTTTCAACTCCTGCTGCAATGGCGATGCCACCAGCACGGAAGTCTTCACCAATCCGACGATGAAGGCATTCAAGGGCGAGTGCGTCATCGTGGTCGAGGCTGGTACACATGTCGGCGACGCACTGCTGACCGTCAGCGGCAAGGGTGTGAAGGCAGGCAAGATGAATATCACCGTACGGTGATAAGGTGTTAGTTAATAGCTATTGGTTATTGACTGCCGGCAGCCACCATTTTATTCCCGATGTTGTCTGGTCAATAACTAATAACTTTTTCATCCTGAAAAAAATATATGCGCTGGCATCTCCTTGCACTCATCGTAGCATGTATATGGGGCAGCACCTTCGTAGCATCGAAGGTGCTGCTCAATGCTGGATTGACCCCAGCTGAAATCATGTGCATGCGTTTCGCCATCGCATGGCTGCTGATGATCCCTTGGTGCCATCGACAGATGCTGACGAGTTTCCACGACGAACTTCTCTTCGTCCTCCTTGGTCTCACCGGCGGCTCGCTCTATTTCCTTGCGGAGAACACCGCCGTGCAGATCTCCTCTGCCACGTCGACCGTGGCACTGCTGGTCTGCACTACGCCCATTGTGACGGCGCTGATGAACCGTTGCCTGCATCGTGACGAACATCTCTCCAATCGCTTCCTCTTAGGCTCGATGGTGGCACTCGTCGGTGTGGCGTTGGTGGTCTTCAATGGTGTCTTCATACTCGACGACGATCCGTTGGTCATCCTCCTCTCGCTTGGTGCCTCAGCGCTGTGGGGGGTCTACAGCCTCGTAATTCGCTTGCTCGAGAAGCGTTACTCGTCAGCTGTCATTACCCGAAAGGTCTTCTTCTGGGGCATAGTGACGATGCTTCCCGTCTGCCTCTTGGAGCGCAATCAATTCTCTGCATCGCTCTTCTCTCCGACAGTCATCGGCACGCTGCTCTTCCTCGGTCTCATTGCCTCGTTCGGATGCTTCCTGCTCTGGAATGTCGTACTGCGCCGCATCGGTATCATTGCCGCTGGCAATTACCTCTATTTCAATCCTGTCACCTCGCTCTTCGTCGCCTGGATGGTGCTCGACGAACGCATCACTGCCCTCGCCATCCTCGGCTGTCTGCTGACCATTGCCGGCGTGTATTTGTGCAATAGGAAATAATTTGTGCAACAGGGAATAATAAAGAGACTCGCGTGGAAATTGCAAAATTGCAATTTCGAGCGGGTCTCCTTTCTTTAGAACTCGTTATAATTTATTGCTTGGGAAGGACAGGGCGGACGGGATTGCCGTAGTAACGCGTGGTACTATTTAATAATTCATGGTTATTAGTTCCCAAGTAGAGAGAATATACATTATTATTATTATCAAGGGATAAAGATCTAGACAAATAGTAGACCCTCGAATCGGAAGCATTCTTTGAACCAGAATAGTAGCCTACTATTGGCAATAGAATGTACTTATCAGTATGCGTCTTAGAAGAAACCTTGTAGTATTTTGAAGTATTATCGTTGACATATTCCCAATAGCAATTCTCCACCAGTTCCGTAATCTCAGAGGACGTTGGCATACGCCAGGGACTGCCCCAATTGACCGATGCGGCATCATCCTCAGACTGCAGTGTTGACAGATTATCCACAGTTCCATATCTTGAATCTGTAACATATTTCAAATATACATTGTAAAGACCTTTTCCTTTGAAAAAAGAATAGTTTACTAAATCATATGTTGATTTAGTCTCTGTCTCGCCCCACGCGAAATACGAGCCTGCGTCCAAAGCCTCGGTAGCACCGATATTGCATGTCGCCCACAGCAAACCGCTGGGGAGGTCAAGGTCGACGTATTCATGCTTGGTGAGCGTAGCGACATGATTACATGCCTTGCCTGCTGCCAGATTCTTGCCTTCATCAATCGTCGCAGAATAGGGTACGCCATCATTATTGTAAACGCAGATCGAGACTGACGTAGAACTCAAATCAATAGGAGCCACCATCATGTAGGCAATGAGGGTCAGGTTCGAACTCTCGAGCGTGATACCCGAATCATCTGCTGCACCAAGCTGCAACGACATCGACGAATTGGTCGTAACTGCAGAGACGCTTGGCGGAACAGCGGCAGATTCGGCAGTAGCCACCTGATGCTTGGAGACATCGATGGTTCCCTCGGTGGTGAACTTCGTATCTCCCAGGGAGGTAACCGTCAGCTTGGTATAAGTACCAGCCTCAGGTAGCGTCAACTGGAAGCGCATGATGGCGCCCACATGCTTGAACGCAAACGATGCCTGATTCTGAGCCTCTGCTACAGCACACGAAGTCATATAGTCGAGAGCGCCGAGATGCTCGGTGTTGTCATTGGCCGTTTGCCGCTGCGTCGGATAAGTGACAGGGACCTTCGTCAAGTCGGTAGCATTGCCGTTGTAAGGGAAGACGGCATAGTACGTTGAGCCGGAAGTAAGACTGAAGCCGCCGCCATCGAAGGTCGCCGTGCTGGCATTCTCGCCTATAGAATGTATACTGAAGTTGCACACCGATCCCTGTCCAGAGTAGATACCTATTTGGTCACCTTCTGCCCACGAGAAGACCATGCCAGTAGAGATGGAGGTACGGGTCATAACCTCGTACTCAAAGTCAGGAACGCTCAGCAGAATGGCTGGCGCATCTTCAGCTGCCTCATTAGGGGACTCAATCATCGGCGCATCAACCGACGAAGTGCAGGAGGAGAAAAGAAAGATGCCAGGAACGACCAGGCAGTATGCCATCAAACGGATGGACTTGAAGTTGAATGTCTCTTTCATAAGATGCATTGTCAATCGTCAGATTCGTCTGTTGTCCAGATGGTACGGCGGCGGCTGGTTTTCCAGTCGGAATCAAAATCTTCAGCGGAACCTGTGGTACTCGTAGCCACGATATCTGCCTCGTCGAGATGAGCGATGAGCAGTCGAGGAGATTGGTAATATTTCTTCATAGTTGTGTATTTTAGTGTTGGAAGATAAAATCAAGCATTTGCCTGCTCCCACGCCACCTTGCAGCCCTTCTTAAGCGCTGCGAGCGTCTTGTCAGTTGGATTGACCAGGATGTTGCGTCCTTCGGCATTGTAGTTGAGGAGCGGGAGGTCATCGAAGTGGTCGGTAATAACCACCTCGAGTTCTGCCTTGTGGACCTGCAGCATGCGGCTGAGGGCATCGACCTTGTTCTGCCCCACATTCTCCTGCCATCGACCGATGACCACCTCCGAAGGAAGCGGCGTGGCGCAGCAGAGGTCGATGCTGAGGTCTTCGGCAATGGGATGTGCGTAGATGCCCGGGGCTGCCGTGGTGAGAATGAGCAGATAGCCGCGGCTGCGATAGGGCTCAGCGAGCTGGAGCACGCGGCGATTGACGTAGGTGAGTTCCAGTTCGATGAACTGATCCAGCCGCCCTTTGCGGTTGATGAACGAAGCCGTCCGGCGCAGCAGTACATACTTCATGCGGCTATGGCTTACCAGACGCAGCTTACGCAGGGTGACCCACCAGAGGATGCTCCAGCAGATGCCGAACTTGAAGCTGCGAAGCGCGACGTTGCCACAATAGCTGAGGTAGTCGCGGAAGGTATTGGTCTTGACGAGGGTGCCATCCAGATCGATGGCTACAGCTTTGCGCATATTTCGAAATAGAGAATTTTAGAGTTAGGAGAAGGACTTTCGATAGTCGTTGGACCAGGGGAAACGGCAGAGTGTACGATTGTGGTAGAGGCAGAAGTCTGCATCGCACATGGGCCGGGAAGTGGTCACGGTGATGACTGCCACCCTGACATCGGCATTTGGCAACTGTCGGACGAGCTGCTCGCGTGCCTGCTGGATGGTGGCACCTGTGTCGATGGCATCGTCGACCAGCAGGAGGACAGGTGCGGCAGGCAATCGGTTCACGACTTCGGCAGGTAATGCGACGGAGCCAATGCGTAGCGGAGCCTTGTTGTGACTGCGATATTCGTTGATTCGGCTCTCGAGAATGCGGAGCACATCGCACAGCCAAAGAGGCAGATGCTGAAGCATCCGATGCAGGAATCCAGTCTGCTTCTGCTTCGTGTCTGGACGCGAAAGGCACACTTCGCAATAAGCGGATCCAGGGAAGTCCTTTCGCAATAACCGCGCCACTTCGGCGCCACCCGTCTGAATGCCAATCACGACGGAGGGGCTGCATCCCGCCGCTGTGACGCGGTGGGCGAGCCGATGACAAGCTTCGGCGAGAAGGGTTGGGGTGAGGGTGACGACGGACAAAGTTAAAAAGGTAAAAAGTTGTAGAGTTAAAGTCGGACGGGTGAAAGGCTCATCGACGCTTGAGCAGATAGGAGGCAAGAGCGGCAAGGCGGTTCTTGAGGCGCGCCTTAGGATCATGAATGCTCTCGGAGCGAAGGGCGCAGATGTGCTGCCAGCAGAGGTGAGCCATTGCCTTATGTGCATCAGTGTGAGGCTGACGGGCGAGGTGACGCAGGATATTCATCGCCACGCTGAAGCGTCGCTCACGGACAGCACGCACCAGGTCGGTCTTACCGGTGATGAGGTATTGCGCCTCGAGCGTCTCGAGTACTTCGAAGGCATCGCGCCGCTGCGTGGAGAGGCTGTTGAGCGTACCCGACTCCTGCTTGAAGTAGAAGTACATCGGCTGGTCAATCCACACCATCCGTTGAATGCGAGGATAGACCTGCGCCATGAAGTATAGATCCTCATAGACTCGGAAGTGCGGCGGAAAACGGAGCCCTTCGAGTGCCGAACGCCGGAAGAGCTTGCAGGGCGAACTGTCCGCCGTGCCCCGCTGATAGAGCATCGCCATCAGTGCCTCGTCAGCCGTGAGTTCTACTCGCTTGTTGACCTTGGGCAACGGTTTCGACAACCGAGCCGCATCATAGAGCGGGCGCTGGCTCGCAGGCACAATCTGATAAGGAGCCTGCACGATGTCTGCCCCCGACTGCTCCATCTCGTGCAGCAGCGTCTCGAGATACTGATGGTGGACAACGTCGTCGCTGTCGATGAAGGCGACATATTCTCCCTGCGCCACCTCGAGTGCTGCATTCCGGGCGGCAGCCGGACCGGCATTCGCCTGATGCATCACCGTGACGCGGACATCGCGGCACGCATAGTCGTCGCAGAGGTCACTGCTTCCATCGGTCGAACCATCATCCACGAGCAGCAGCTCGAAGTCGGTATAGCTCTGAGCCAACACCGAATCGAGGCAGGCGGGCAAGTAAGACGCCACGTTGTAGACGGGAATGATGACAGAGAGCAAGCTCGAATTCATAATTGATAATTCATAATTGAAAATTTCTGTCGCTCTGAAGTTTTAGCCGGACAACACCCTTTGCCTCTTTACGCTTATCAATTAAAAGTGGAAACCGTTGAGCAAGGCACGGATCTCCATGCGCTTCTTTCCAGGCAGCTGGAGCTCCTCGAGGGCGAGAATGCCGTCGGCGCAGGTGATGTGGAGGTAGTTCTTGTTGTCGGTGTCAATATGGCCGATGAGTTCGGCTGGCTGCGGCTTGCCTTCGCTGACGATGCTGGTGCGGAAGACCTTGATGGGGGTGATGTCGTGGAGCGTGGTCCAGGCGGCAGGATAGGGCGAAAGACCGCGCACGAGGTTGTGCAGTCGGCGCACCGGCTGATCGTAATGCAACTCACAGGTCTCCTTGAAGATCTTCGGCGCCGGGCGCAGCTCCTTGATGCCGGTCGATGCCTCGAGGTCCTGCAGGAGGGTCGCCTGATCGATAGTCGGAATGCGGCTGACGTCGCCCTCCGCCTCGACAAGTAGGTCGACGGTGCGAGTGACAAGGCCCTTGCCCATCTCCATCATGCGGTCGTGCACCGAACCGACATTCTCTTCAGCGCCAATCTCCATCGGCTCCTTGAGGATGATGCGACCGGTGTCAATCTGCTCGTCGAGGAAGAAGGTGGTGCATCCCGTGACGGTGTCGCCGTTGATGACTGCCCAGTTGAGCGGAGCTGCACCGCGGTACTGCGGCAAGAGGGCTGCGTGAAGGTTGAAGGTGCCCATGCGGGGCATGTTCCACACCACCTCAGGCAACATGCGGAAGGCGACGACAATCTGCAGATCGGCATGCCAACTGCGCAGGTCCGCAAGGAACTGCTCGTCCTTGAGCTTCTCGGGCTGGAGCAGAGGCAGCTGGTGGTCGAGGGCATACTGCTTGACCGGGCTATACTGCACTTTGTGACCTCGGCCAGCGGGCTTGTCGGGCATGGTGATGATGCCTACGACGTTGTAACCGCCCGTGACGAGTGCGTCGAGGGTAGGCACGGCAAAGTCGGGCGTGCCCATGAAGACGATACGGATATCTTGCTTGTTCATTGTTGTCGATGCTTTAGGAGAGCCCAACATGGCTCTCGACGGAAACGGATAAACAGGGAGAGCCGTGTCTGGCTCTCAGCTGAACCAGAATTAGCGATGGAGGGAGACATGGCCATGGTCAATGACGAGGACGCCACTCGATGCGGAGGAGACGCGTCGACCCATCAAGTCGTAGGCAATGGCAGAAGCGGACTGAGTGGCACTGACCTGATGGATGCCTGATGCCTCGGCGAGGAGGCGGAGCATGCCTTGCTCTGCATCAACCTTGCCGGCGCCCACTTTGGCAGGAGCGGCGAGGGTGAAGTCGTCGTTGACAGCAGTTTCGGCGAGCAGTTGCCTGATGCGGCTGGGGGTCAACGTGGGGTCGGCCTGAAGCCAAAGGGCGACGATGCCCGCCATGCAGGGCGCGGCCATGGAGGTGCCTGCATCGTAATTATAGTAATAGGTGGCACCCTCCCAGACGAGATTCTGTGCACTGGGATAGTAGGTATGGTAGGCATCGTTGCTGCTGAATGCCGAAGCCACGTAGGCACCGGGAGCCACGACATCGGGTTTCTGGCGGCCATCGAGTGTCGGACCGTAGCTCGAGAAGGAGCAGACATCGCCCACCACTTCGTCATTCCAGTCGTAAGTGGCAATGGGCACCTCGCTATGCTCACGGCAGCAATAGGCACCGACCGAGATGACATCGGGCGAGGTGCCGCCAATCTCGGTGATGCTATAGTCGGAATCACCCTCGCGGTAGCCCAGAGCAGTCATGTTGTCCTTAGTGCCGAACTGTATCTGGCTGTCTGTAGCCCAGGCATGGACAGAACCTGCCGAACGGGAGACGACTTGCAAGGCGACAGCGTAGTTGTTGCGAGCCCCGAGGCCATCGTCACCGAAGTCGACGTAGATGTGCGGGCGATGGTTGAGCGAGCAGACTTCGGTCTTGATGCTCATCTTGACCGCCTTCGACGCGGAGGCTGAGGTCGAGAAGGCGAGTTCGCGCGTGCAGGTCTGCGCCTCGACGTCCTCCCCTGCCCAAAGCGTATCGGTGGCCTGCGCTACGTCTCCTGCCTTGGTGGTGGAGGTACTGACGGTCTGGAAGGCAATGCCGAACTGCATCCCCTCGTCCCCCCAGAGGTCAATCTCGCCAGTCTTGTAGAGCGAACCGGAAGCATTCTTCTGCGCCTCAACAAGCGTCAGGAGCGACTCGTCCGAGGCACCCGTGAACGTCTGGCTGATGTGGCAACGATTGTAGCCGCTGTTGCCCGCCGAAGCTACGACCACGCGACCCTCGCCTACCAGTCCGCCAATCTGCTGATCAAACAGCGACGTACCGTCATGCGGACCGACGTGCGTACCCATACTGATGTTGACCACTGCAGGCTTACCGACCGACGTGGCGTAATCGAAAACGTAGCGGATGGCATCCAGTATATTTGAATAGTCCTCCTTCATGGCATCGTAGTAACTTACGAGAACGATGTCCGCCTCGGGCGCTATGCCGTAATAGGGGCAATCGGTACCCGTAGCAGCGACATTCTGACCCGCAGCGATGCATGCCACATGCGTTCCGTGACTGTTGTTCTTCTGATCGCCCCAGGCATCGAGAATCGAAGCGGCGTCGGACAGCTCTACGCCGTAGTCGTAACCCTCGGGATGGTGTCCGCCTGCCACCTCCGTGATGCTGGCTCCCTGCTCCCACACACGACTGATGCGCACCCCCGAGAGGTCGGCGGTGCGGAAGGCGGGATGGGTGTAGTCGAAGCCGTAGTCGATGATACCGACCACTACGCCCTGCCCAGTGAAAGTGAGGGTGCCTTGATCGGTGGACAATCCACGGTGAAGCTGATCGACATGGGTCGACTGTCGCACCTTGTCAAGAGAGAGGGCAGGCTGAATGCCGAGACCTGCCAGAAGAGCCACAAGGGCCGGAATGAGGTATCTATGGAACATTGTCAAAAACAGAACAACGGCAACAGGACACTCCCGTTGCCGCTGCAAAGATAGCGTTTTTGGAGCAAAACTCCAAATATTTTTGCGATTATTTATATTTTCCACCCCTTAATGCGGTCCATTGCCTCGCGAGTGGCCTCATGAGTGGCAAAAGCAGTAAGGCGGAAATAGCCCTGACCACTGGGTCCGAAACCGACACCAGGCGTTCCGACGACGTGGCACTCGTCGAGCAGTCGATCGAAGAACTCCCACGAGTCGAGTGGAGTCTTGATCCAGACGTAAGGACTGTTGACACCACCGAAAGCAGGGATGCCGATGCTCTCGAAGGTCTGCTTCATCAACTGGGCATTCTGGCGATAGTAGTCGATGTTGTCCATGATCTGCTGACGACCTTCGGGCGAATAGACCGCTTCGGCTGCGCGCTGCACGATGTAGGGTGTGCCGTTGAACTTGGTAGACTGACGGCGGTTCCAGAGTTTGTTGAGCACGATGTCGCGTCCATCTTCGGTCTTCGCCGTAAGATCCTTGGGCACGACGGTGAAGCCGCAACGGAGACCCGTGAAGCCTGCCGTCTTGGAGAACGAACGGAACTCGATGGCGCAGCGACGGGCACCAGGGAGTTCATAGATGGAATGTGGCACATCGTCCTCGGTGATGAATGCCTCGTAAGCAGCATCGAACAAGATGATGGCATGCTCACGCAAGGCATAATCGACCCAAACCTGGAGCTGGCTGCGGGTCAACGTAGTGCCCGTGGGATTGTTGGGGAAGCAAAGGTAGATGATGTCGACATGCTGAGTGGGGAGGGCAGGTACGAAGCCATTCTCCTGCGTGCAGGGCATGTAGTAGATGCGCGAATACTTGACGCCGTCCCATTCGCCGGCGCGACCACCCATCACGTTAGTATCGACGTAGACAGGATAGACAGGATCGGTGACGGCGATGACGTTCTGCGTACCGAGGATGTCGCCGATGTTGCCGCAGTCGCTCTTGGCGCCATCGCTCACGAAGATCTCGTCGGGCTCGATGTCGATGCCTCGGCCCTTGAAGTCATAATTGCAGATAGTCTCACGCAGGAAGGCATACCCCTGCTCGGGTCCGTAGCCGTGGAAGCCTTCAGCTGTACCCATCTCATCGACTGCCTTGTGGAGCGCTTCGATGACGGCGGGGACGATGGGGCGAGTGACGTCGCCGATACCCATCTTGATGATCTTGGCGTCAGGATGCTGCTCCTGATAAGCCTTGATGCGACGTGCCACCTCGACGAAGAGGTAACTCTCGCTTACCTTGGTGAAATTGGTGTTGACTAATGCCATATGGGATAATTCACAATTGACAATTGATAATTCATAATTGATAATTCATAATTGATAATTGGCTTCGCCCGGACATGATGTATAATGAACAATCGGGAACTGCCAATCATTTTTTGCAGCGCAAAGATAACACAATTCCACGATGTAACAAAATAAATTCGCAGATTTCTACGATTTCTGCGAATTTATTTCATTTTGACAAACATTTTGCCGTATAGAGTCGACAATTACTGCCACTCCATCGTTCCCTCGAACACTTCGGTAGCAGGCCCGGTCATGAAGACGCAGTTCGTGGCTTCGTCCCACTCCAGTTCGAGGCTTCCGCCATTGAGGTCGAGCGTAATGTGGCGGTCTGTCTTGCCGCAGAGCACGCTTGCCACGAGCGTAGCACACGAACCGGTGCCACACGCCCAGGTCTCGCCTGAGCCTCGCTCCCAAACGCGCATTCGCGCGTGCGTATTATTAATAATGTGTACGAACTCTGAGTTGACGCGCTGCGGGAAGGCGGGATGATGTTCGTACGCAGGACCGATCTTCACAAGGTCGAGCTGCTCCACGTCGTCGCAGAAATAGATGGCATGAGGATTGCCCATCGAGACGCAGGTAGCACGTCCCAGGCCCTCGATAGGCTCGTCGATGCAACGGTCGGGATTGGAGCAAATGACGGGGATGTCGGCTGGACGAAGGATGGGCTCGCCCATGTTGACCGTGACCTTGGCGACCTTGTCGCCGGTAGCCAGTCCTGCAGAGGCAATGCCAAGGTCGGCATAGGTATAGACACGGAGCACCTTGACGCCGGCTAATGTCTCGAGAGTGAACTCCTTCTTGGAAGTGAGTCGATGGTCGTAGCAATACTTGGCGATGCAGCGTGAGGCATTGCCGCACATCTGTGCTTCGGAGCCATCGGCATTGAACATGCGCATCCTGAAGTCGCACGTCGAGCTGGGCATGATGAGCACGAGGCCATCGCTGCCGATGCCGAAGTGACGGTCGGAGACGAACTGTGCAAGCCTTTCCGGCTCGCTGATGTGCTGCTCGAAGCAGTTGACATAGACGTAGTCATTGCCACATCCATGCATCTTAGTGAATTTGACAGTCATGAGATAGAGAGAACTAGAAAAAACTAAAAAACTAGCCTAAAACTAGAAAAGACCTAGCCAAGAACTAGAAAAAAAACTAGAAAAAAAACTAGCCTAAAACTAGAAAAAAATCCCCCAAAAGAAAAAATCGTGAATCCCGGTACAACAACTCGGGATTCACGATTATAAGGACATCAGTCAACTATTACTTGGCAGCAACAGCAGCCTTCTTTGCCTCCTTCTTGCCCATCCAGTAGTAAGCACATGGAACGGCGAGGAAGATGGTGGTCAAAGGATCGACAACGACACCGATGAGCATTGCGAAGATGAAGCTCTGGATAGAGGCACCGCCGAAGAAGAAGATGACTACCAGGACAAGGAGGGTAGAGATAGAGGTGTTCAACGTACGAGGCATCGTAGCGTTGAGGGCCTCGTTGATGACACTGCCGCGCTCCTTGTTTGGATAGAGGGTGCTGACCTCACGGATACGGTCGAAGACGACCACGATATCGTTGATAGAATAACCGATGACGGTCAGGATAGCCGCGATGAATGCCTGGTCAATCTCCATTGAGAATGGCATGACGAAGCGGAGGATGCAGTAGAGACCCAGGATGACGAGGGTGTTGGCTGCCAGACCTGCGATAGCGCCGAGCGAGAAGGCAACATTGCGGAAGCGGAGCAGGATGTAGAGGAAGATGGCGATGAGCGAGAGGAAGACGGCGACGATAGCGCCGTAGGTGATATCCTCTGCAACTGAAGGACCTACCTTCTGGGTAGATGGGATGTAATCCTCATTGTTGAACTGCTCGAAGCTGTTGGTCACATAACCGAGCTCCTTGCCTGCGTTGTAGATAGCCTGCTTGACGACGAGGTTAGCCTGGGCATCATCCTGAGCGTTGAGGTCGAAGTTAGTGGTGATACGAACTTGATTGTCGTAGGTGATGGTGATAACCTTGATGGTGGCGCCATTCAGGGTAGCGTCATGCTCGAGGGTCTCCTCGATCTTCTCGACGTCGACCTTCTGGGTGTCGGTGAAGTGGACAATGTAGTTGCGGCCGCCAGTGAAGTCGATGCCCTTCTCGAGACCAGGCACGAAGAAGAGGACGATGGCGAGAGCGCAGATAGCTGCATATACCTTAGAGGTGAAGTGACCCTTCTTGACGAAGTCAATGTGGGTAGGCTTCATGAGACCCGACAGAACACCGGTGAACGACAGACCCTTGAACCAGCCCTTGGCGAGAGCCCACTCGAAGAAGATGCGGCTCAGGAAGACGGCGCTGACGAACGAGGTGACAATACCGATGATGAAGGTGACGGCGAAGCCACGGATAGGACCCGTACCGAAGTAGTAGAGGATGATACCGGTGAGCAGTGAGGTCAGGTTGGCATCGAAGATGGCGCTGAAGGCATTCTCGTAAGCGGCGCTGACAGCGGTGCGAAGCTGCTTGCCAGCAGCGAGCTCCTCCTTGGCACGCTCGTAGATAAGCACGTTGGCATCAACGGCGATACCCATCGAGAGGACGATACCTGCAATACCCGAAAGGGTGAGCACTGCGTGGAAGCTGGAGAGAATACCGATGGTGAAGAAGGCATTGATCAAGAGGCAGCAGTCAGCTACGAGACCTGCGGTGATGCCGTAGAAGAGCACCATGTAGATGAACAGGAGCACGAGAGCCACGATGAACGAGATGACCGAAGCGCGGATGGACTCAGCACCGAGGGTAGGACCTACGACGTCCTCCGAGACGATGTTGACCTTGGCAGCCATCTTACCAGACTTGAGCACGTTGGCAAGGTCAGTTGACTCCTCGTTGTCGAAGTTGCCGGTGATCTCGCTGCGGCCGCCGGTGATCTCGACCTGGATGTTAGGAGCGGTGTAGACGACGTCATCGAGGACGACGGCTACAGGACGGCCGATGTTCTCCTTGGTGATGCGTGCCCAGGTGTTGCCAGCCTCAGGAGTCATGGTCATGTTGACCTTGTAGACGCCACGGACCTGATCGAATTCGGTCGAAGCATCGACGATGACATCGCCACCCTTGTTGGCCTCAGGCAGCGAGGGGTGACCCATGTTGTCGTGAGCCTTGAGGGCATAGAGCTGATAGTAGAGGCCCTTGGGATCGGCAGCCTTGACACCCCAGGCGAGCTTGAGCTTGCGGGGGAAAGCGTCCTTGTACTGCTTCTGAGCGAGGAGAGCGTTGATGGCAGCGGTATCGCTCGACTGAGCAACAGCTACGACAGGACCCTGGTCGCCGAAGACCTGGACGCGCGAGGCGAGGCTGTTCTGCATTGCCTCAGCCAGAGCGGTGCTGTCGGCAGCGACGCTGTCGTTGGCAGCAGGCACTGCCTTCTGTGCCTCGGCGATGAGCATCTGCTGGAAAGCGCCAGCTACCTCACCTGCCTGATAGCACTCCCAGAACTCGAGGTTGGCCGAACCCTGGAGCAGCTTCTTGACACGCTCGGGCTCCTTGACGCCAGGCAGCTCGACCATGATACGGCCGGCCTGCTGGAGGCGCTGGATGTTGGGAGCTACGACGCCGAAGCGGTCGATACGGTTGCGAAGTACGTTGAAGGAGTTCGAGAGGGCTGACTCCATCTCGCTCTTGATGATCGAGACGACCTCAGCATCGCTGGTCTCCTTGTTGATCTTCTCCTTGAGCTGATAGGTGCTGAAGACGTCCGACAGCTTACCGGCAGGATTGACCTTCTTGAAATTGGCGGCGAAAGCGTCGACGAAGTTGTCACCGCTCTCTACCTCACCTGCATTCTGAGTCTGAGCCAGAGCCTCGACGAAAGCGGGGTTCTCGGCATTCTCGGCAGCCAGTGACTTGAGCACGTCGGCTACTGAGATCTCAAGAATAACGTTCATACCACCCTTCAGGTCAAGGCCGAGGCCGACCTGCATCTCCTGAGCCTCCTTGAAGGTCTTGCCGAACCATACGGTCTCGTTGGAGATGGAATCCAAGTAATACTTGGCTGGAGTGCCGGTTTCTGCCTCGTAAGCTGCGGCCTTGTTCTCGACGTTGCGGACAACGAACGAGAAGGAAATGTAGAAGGCGCAGAGCAGTGCGAGCAGAATGGCAATCACACTTACAAATCCTTTGTTTTGCATTGTTGAAATTATTTGATTTTACTTATAATTTTCGCATATTTCGGGCGCAAAGGTAATAAAAATAATTGAATTCACGAAAAAAATCATAAAAAAAAGCACTTTTTTTACTCTTTTTTATGTATATGTGCCGATTTTTGCGTATCTTCGCGGCATGTTTCGTCACTTTTTGAACAAAAATCGGTCCGCTTGGGCCACATTCGCATTCCTGTCGATGGCGGGGCTGCTGGGCTGTGCCAGCACCGGCACACCGGGCGGCGGCCTGTACGACGAGGAGCCTCCGGTGATGGTCAAGTCCGAACCCCTCGAAGGCGCCACGAGCATCAGGAAGCAGAAGGTTGTGATGCGTTTCAACGAGAACATCAAGCTCGACAATGCCAACGAGAAGATGACCATCTCGCCCCCCCAGGAGAAGACGCCCATCATCTCGAGCAATGCCAAGACGCTGACCATCGAACTGCAGGACACGCTCAAGGCCAACACCACCTACACCATCGACCTGGGCAATGCCGTGCAGGACAACAACGAGGGCAATCCGATGGAGAATCTGACCCTCACCTTCTCGACGGGTGACCACATCGACACCATGAAGGTGCTGGGCACTCTGCTCAATGCCGAAGACCTGGAGCCTGTCACGGGCGCCTTCGTCGGCATCTATTCGGTCAATGAGGACGGGACCTTCCGCCCGGAAGGCGCCGACGGCGACTCCACCCACCTGGCACACGACTCCATCATCGCCCTCTATCCCGACTCCATCTTCAGCCTCCGGCCCCTCGAACGTGCCGGCAAGACCGACTCGCACGGCCGCTTCACCATCAGCGGCATTGCGCCCGGCCGCTACCGGATGTTTGCCCTCAAGGACGGCAACACCAACTACCGCTACGACCTCTTCGACGAGGACATCGCCTTCGTCGACACCCTCATCTCGCCCTCGGTGGGCAGCCACATGGCACACGACACCATCTGGAACCGCTTCGACAGCACGAAGGTGGACAGCATCTACGTACACGAGGTGACCGACTACTATCCGAACGACCTGTGCCTGCGCCTGTTCAATGAGGGACGCGTGAACCGCTACCTCGACGACACCCAATGGAACGACTCCGTCCTCATCAAGATGAACTTTGCCGCCCGGCAGGACAATCCGCCCCTCATCACCCTCATCGATGCGCCCGAGCTGGGTGCCGCCGCTGTCGACAAGTCGAGCTGGATGATATGTGAGCCCAATCCGACCAACGACACCCTCACCTACTGGCTGCGCGACTCCGTGATCTACCACCGCGATACGCTCCGGCTCTCGGTCACCTATCCATTCACCCAGAATGGCATCGACATCACCCGCACTGACACCATCTCCCTCGAGAAGCCCGAAGTCAAGCCCGTCGATGACCCGAAGAGCAAGGAGGATGACAAAGGCAAGAAGGGCAAGAAGAAGAAGCACAAGAAGGACGAGGAGGCCGTTGCCGACTCCCTGCCGAAGACCGTCTTCATGACCCTGAAGATGGACGAGAAGACGCTCGAGATTGGTGGCCGTCCTCATCTGGAAGCCTCTGCCCCACTCGACACCCTCGACCTCAGCCGCCTGCATCTGGAGCTGAAGAAGGACTCGACGTGGGTGCCGATGGAGTTCGAGCTGAAGCAGGACTCCCTGCGTCTGCGTCGCTACACGCTCCATGCCTTGCCGCACTTCTCGCCCGGACAGGACTACCGGCTGATCGTTGACTCAGCCGCCATGCACGACATCTATGGCCACCCCATCGACTCGACCGCGCTCAGCTTCAACGAGAAGACGATCGACAAGTATGCCCACCTGCTCTTCCAGCTGCAGGGGGTCGAGGGCGACGCCTTCGTCCAGTTGCTCAACGAGAAGGACAAGCCCGTGCAGCAGGTGACGGTGCATGAGGGGCAGGCGAAGTTCCCGCAGGCTCCTGCTGGCAAGTACTATGCCCGCATCGTCATCGACCGGAATGGCAATGGCAAGTTCGATGCCGGTTCACTCGAGCAGCACATCCAGCCGGAGGACGTCTACTACTTCCCGAAGCAGCTCGACATGCGCGAGGGCTGGCAATACAGAGAAGGCTGGGACATCCACGCCCTGCCGCTCGTGAACCAGAAGCCCGAAGAGGTCATCCAGAACAAGACCAAGGAGAAGCAGCAGAAGAAGAGCAAGAACGAGGAATACCTCAAGCAACATCCCAAGTCAAAGAAGAAGAAGAGTTGACGTTCCTTAATCGATAATTGACAATTGACAAATAGCGATGAAAAGACTCCTATACATTATTATATTCGCGTGCGCGTTGGCATTGCCCCTCGAAGCGATGACTCCATCGGCTCCAGCAGGCAAGGCCACCGTCGGCACCTCAAGCAAGAGCAACGAGCAGCTCACCTACAACATCTACTTCCACATGGGCTTCATTTGGGCAAAGGCAGGATTGGGCAAGCTCGACTACCGGCTGGAGACCCAGAAGGACGGCACGAAAGAGTACCACGGACAACTGGCCGCCAAGTCGCTCAGCATCGTGGAGCACCTGATGAAGGTGCGCGACACGCTTGACTGCTGGTTCGACACCGAGATGGTGCCGACGCGCTTCGTGAAGTCCACCCACGAGGGCAGCTACAACTGCGTAGCCCACAACACCTATCGCCCCTTCTGGAAAAAGAATGCTGCCAACACTCTGCAGAATGTTGACAGCACACAGGTGACCATCGACCGATGGAAGAAGAAGGGCAAGGACCCCATGACACGCGAAGTCATCGACTTCTCGAACCAGGGTGTCGCCTACGACATGCTCTCGGTCTTCTACTCCATCCGCCGGCTGGATTACGCCAAGATGACGAAGGGCAAGAAGATGACCTTCGTCTGCTACGATGGCAACAAGTGCCAGGACATCCACGTGGAGTACTGCGGCGCGGAGAGCTGCGAACTGCGTGACGGCACCCAGTACGATGCCTACCTCGTCTACCTCACCTTCGCCACCAAGGGACAGGAGAGCACGCCGCTCAAGGTCTGGCTCGCCAAGACCGACGACCACCGCCCCGTCAAGGCGGTCATTGCCCTCAACCGCATCGGCTCGGTGCAATGCGAGATTGTGGAGTGAAAGACTTCAATTCTTATTCTTGAGTCGCTGCTTGAACCATTGCTGCGTCGTGACGTTGCGGTAATAGGGACGGGGCAGGAAGGTCATCAGCATATACTGCAGGACGGTCCAGCCCTGCGACCACGACGACCGCCACGCCATGCGGCACAGCGTGCGGCGCATGCGCCACATCACCGACTTCGGCACCGCCATGATGGTGACGAAGCGGTTGATCTGTGTCCACATGTCGCGCACGCCATAGTCACGGTTCTCCTTGCGGAGGTCCTTCAGTTTCTCATCACAGTCATCGAGGAGCCGTCGCCACCGCTCCTCGAAGGGGATGTTCTCTTCTTCTTGTTCTACCATAGTTTCAAACGCTGATTCTGAGTTGCCAGCTTATTTCTTGTCCTTGTCGAACAAGCCATCATGCTTGGTGACCTGCGAAGGGGCGCCGTCAATGCGGCCGCCCAGATTGCAGTTCTTGAGGAGGATGCCCTCGGTGTTCATCGACGAGAAGCCCACCTTGAGTTCATCGACCGAGACGTCCTCGAAGCTCACATCGTGGATGGGCTTGGCTGCCGTGCCCTGCAGGACGATGCCGGCATTGCGCGCCTTGCGGGCATGAACGCCCGTGACGTGGATGTCGTGGATGGAGGTGAAGTGATTGTCGTCGGCGCCCTCACCGGCATACATCGAGGTGATGTAGAAGAGGTCCTCCACCTCATCGAACTCACAGTTCTGGAAGTAGATGTCGTGGACGAAGCCGCCGCGATTGGGATTGGACTTGACGTAGAGGGCGCGCTTGTTGTAGCCGCCGTAGGTGCAGTCCTCGACGAAGATGTTGCGGACGCCCGCGCTCATCTCCGAGCCGATGACGAGACCATGCAGCCCCTTGAAGTGGCAGCGGCGGATGATGATGTTCTCCGACGGCTGCGGCGTGTAGAGCGGATCGCCCGAGGCGGAGCAGTTCTGCCAGCCATCATTGTCACGACCGGCCTTGACGGCCACGTTGTCGTCGCCATTATTGAACTCCACCTCCTCGATGAGCAGGTTGCGGGTCATCTCGGGGTCAATGCCGTCGTTGTTGACCAACTTGGCATCGTAGCGCAGACCACGGCAGATGACGTTCTCGCACTTGAGCAGATGCACGCACCAGAAGGGCGAATTGGTAATGAAGACACCCTCGAGGGTGACGTTCCTGCAACCGAAGAGCTGCAGCAGATGCGGACGCAGCTTGTCTTCCACGCCGTAGTTGCGCTGCTCGACGGGGACGTTCTGATGGTCCTGCGTGCGCAGTGCCGTCTGTGCCGGCTTCTGGTCGGCGCGCCACTGGGGGAAGGTCTCGGGGCAGTTGCCGTCGATGGTGCCACGGCCGACGATGGCGACATTCTCGAGCTGGAAGCCGTAGATCATGGGCGACAGGTTCTGGCAGAACGAGCCCTCCCATGAGGTCTTGACGACGGGCAGATAATCTTCGGGTGTAGGCGAGAACATCAGCCGGGCGCCCTCCTGGAGCTCCAGCGTCACGTTGCTCACCAGATGGATGGGACCTTTGACCAACCAGTCGCCGGCGGGCACGGTGATGTGCAGACCCTGCTTCGACTTGGCTGCCGCCTTCATTGCCTTGTCGAAGGCGGGCTTGCAGTCCTTCACGCCGCCTGCCTTGGCGCCATAAGCCGTGATGGGCTTGACGGGCTGGGCATCGTAGGCGGGAGCGCCGGTAATCAATGAGAGGATGGAGTCGTGACGCGCCTGGATGGCGCCGTCATAGGCCGAAGCCTGTGCCGTGACGAAGAGGGAGATCGTCAATGCGGCGAGTGTGCGGAATGTTTTCATAGGGATGATAGGTATTACGGATTACTTCATGTTCTGCTGCATCCTTGCCGCCATTTCGGCAGCGGGATTGATGACCTCGACCTTAGCAGAACGGGGGGCGGTGTACTGGATCTTGCAGGTCTGGTCCTCTATCCACCAGTGTACCTTGAGCGGACCCTTGGGAGTGCGGTAGGTGACGGTGCAGTCGGTGATGTCGCCCACGGGGTGCGGGGCGATGATGATGTCCTCCCAGCCCTTGGTGCCGGGACGCTGACGGATGCCGCCCACGTAGCCGTACATCCACTCGAGGATATGACCGAGCATCAGGTGATTGTTCGAGACATTCTCGAGTGCCTGCCAGCTTTCGGTGAGCGCAGTGGCTCCCTTCTTGAGCTGCATGCCGTAGCCAGGCACGTCGTCGCGCGCTGTCATGTCCCAGATGACGTCGTTGCGCCCACCTTCGGCCAATGCCTGCAGGACGTAGCGGAAGCCCACATCGCCGGCGGTGATGACCGTCGGGCCGTTGTCGCCCCACTCATAGCGTGTCGTGTCCTGCTGGTCGATGGCGGCAATGCGTCCATCGATGTCATCGACGAGGCTCTGGAGCACCTGCCCGCGGTATTCGTCCGGTACGAGACCCATGTAGAGGCTGATGGCATTGGCGGTCTGGCTGTTGCGGTCGTAGTAGACGGATGGGAGGTCGTGAGGTCGTGAGGTCGTGAGGTCGTGAGGTTGTGAGGTCGCGAGATGAAGGAAGCGTTGGTTGTAAGCTGCACGGATGGAGTCGGCGAGCGCATCGTAACGCATGGCGGTGCCCAGCATCTCGATGCTCGAATAGGAGGTCACCTTGGGTCGCGAATTGCGTACGGCCCAGCCCTCGGCCGAAATCTCCTTCGAGGTGTCGAGTCCCTCACCGCTGGAGAGGACGCGTGCCATCTGCGCCATCAGCCGCACCATATAATAATAGGTGGCGGTGGCGGTGACACCCTGTGTGGTGAGCTGGGCATAGCCGGGCTTCTTGGGGCCGAGGTCATACCAGTCGCCTAGACCGTAGTCGAGGATGTAGCCCTTCGTCCGGGCACGTCGCGTCAGATAGTCGATGTAGCGCTCCATGGCGGCATAATGCTCACGGAAGAGTTCGTCGCTGCCCGTCCACTCGTAGTGATACCATGGCGAGATGATGAAGGCGGCACCCCACTCGGGCGTGTCGTCGAAGTTCCAGCCGAAGTTGGTATAGTAAGGGGCAATGGTCGGAATCATTCCCTCGAGGTCGTGGCCCTCGTTGATCCAGGGGGTCGATGGGGCGCCCAGACCCAGCGTCTGTCCCTGAGTGAACTGCGAGTCCTCCATGTCCTGCATCAACTGACGGTAGAGGTTGGTGAGGTCGTAGCGATAGTACATCGAGGGCTGCATCAGATGGTCCTGCTCCAGCCAGCCGAGTTTCTCGCGATGGGGACAGTCGGTGGGGATGGACTGCAGGTTGGAGCGTATTGCCCAGTCGATGATGCGATGCACCTGGTTGAGGTAGTCGCTGTTGCAAGTGAAGGTGCCTGCCTCCTCGCGACAAGCCACGTTGCTGGTGTGGCGGGCGATGAGTTCCTCGATGACGGGCAAGCCCTCGGGATTGGATTCTCCTGCCGGCACGGCGCCATGCACCTGGATGTAGCGGAAGCCGGTATAGCTGAACTTGGGCTCCACTGTCACCGCTTCGGTGCCGCCGAGTGTCACGCGGTACTGCCAGTTGCCCTGGTGCTTGTTGCTCACCTGACCATCCTTGCCCCGAAGTTCGGCAGGGATGAACTGCACCTCCTGCCCAGCTTTGCCCTGCAGCTTGGCCTGCATGATGCCGCTCATGTTCTGCCCCATGTCGTAGACCCAGTCGCCATTCTCGGCGCGCCACATCGTAGTGGGACGATAGTTGTTCAGCACCACCACTTCGGTGCCCTGCTGCGGTCGCAGCTGTGGGCCGCCATCGTACCAGAGGTTCAGGACGGGTTGCCAGTGATACTGACGACGCAGGTCGACGTCCTCGCCGCCGTAGATGCTGCTGTAGGTAATCTGTCCTTCGCTGACCTCCCACTTACTGTCGGTGAGGATGTTGTCGTCCTGCCCCGTCTTGTACTCCAACTGCAGGCGCAGGCGCAACTTGGGCTGGCCGTAAGTGCCCACTACCTTGTTGTAGCGCCCCTTGGGGACGTTGTAGAAGCCGTTGCCCAGCTCCACGCGCAGCTCGTGCTCGTTGCGCTTCCAGCGCTGGGCGAACTCTGCCAGCACGTTGTCGGGCAGGCGGAGGAAATGGTCAGTCACGTCGAATGCCACGTAGAGTGCCTCCTTGTCGTAGAGGGTCCATCCGGGGTCGAGGAAGTGGTCGCCCACCTTGACGCCGTCCAGATAGACATTGAAGTGTCCGAGGCCGCAGACGTAGAGCGTGGCGCGCTTGACGTTGCTCCTTGCCGTGAAGTCGCGGCGGAAGACGGGCAACTTGTATTGCCCCACCTCACGGCCGCACAGTGCCTTCTTGACGAAGGGGGCGTGGATGAGCGGGGTTACGACTGTGTCAACGGGCTCCATGGCAATCCAGCAGGCAGGATCGAGCATGCCCACCTGAGCGGATGCCGTGGTGAGAGTCAATAGAATCAAAGCCAATAAGGAAAGGTATCGGTGTCTCATAGTCAATATAGATATTTTTAGATTTTCCAAAAGTCAAAAGTTCGCCAGAAGAAGTGATAGAGCCGGAACCAAGGCTCCCAAAGTCCCTCGTGGGGAAAGTCGATGGCAAGGGCCAGGTTGCGCTTGGTCTTGCGCCAATAGCGGTGCAGCATCGAGCGGGTACCCGTCGGGCTCGCCTCCTTGTCGTAGCGGGTGTCGAACTGACCGAAGTTGCCCGTCTGCATGATCTCGCTCAGCAAGGCGATGCCCTGACGTCGCGAGGCTGGCCACGGCAGCTCCTCCTCACGCATGCCGAACACGGTCAGCATCACATACGACACCGCCCCCGCCAGCCTCTCCAGATGCAGCTCACGGATCATCTCCGCCTCCGAGGCCTCTACAGCCCCCATCCTCAGGCCCTCCGTAGTCCCCGTCCTCGGGCCCTCCGCAGCTCCCGCCTTCGGGCCCTCGCCAGCTCCCGTCCTCGGGCCCTCCGCAGCCCCCGTTTTTCCCCTCTGTGCATGGTCCGTGAGGACCATGTAGTAGTCCATCATCTGCCGCAGCCCCACCCCCTCCTCGAAGACGTGCTTATAGACATGCAGCAGCTGATAGAGCAGATTGAAGCTGCGCGTAGGCACCGCCACCTCCCCTCCGCCTATCGTGACATGGTGCTGCATCTGCTCGTCGCGATGCTCACTATACCAGCGCCCGAGCTGGCGGTTGAGCCAGGGATTGTTCAGATAGATGGGCAGGAAGTGGAGCTCCACCTCGGCATCGCTGAAGGTCGGGAAGTCGATGTGGTGATAGCGCAGTGTCGTCGAGCCGCACCGACGCCGCACATACTCGATGACACGCCGCTTCGGATGATGCTCGGGCCGGTCGTGCGGCACACACCAGAGGTCCACGTCGCCCGACTGCCGGTATTGCCCCAGGTCGCCGTAGAGCCTTGCATTGCCCTGTCCCTTGAGCAGGCAGACGTCGAAGCCGTCACTCCTGAGCCGCTCGCATGCCTCCACCGAACGCTGCGTGATCAACTCATTCTGCTCGGCGATGCGCTGCGCTTGCCAGATCCAGTCGATGAGGTCCTCTTCGCACGGCCACTGGTCGCGTGGCAGACGGAGCACGGCGCTGTAGCACACGCCCTGCATGGCATGTTGCTCTGACAGCTGGTAGAGGTGCTGCCATTCGCTGCGGCTGGGGGTCAAAGACAACCGCTCACGTCTGCCGACGGCGACTTGAAGGAGTTCGAAGAAGAGCATGCTCTGAAATTGATAATTGATAATGACTCGACTTTCGCTTGTGCTCAAGTCGAAGGTTGTGAGGTTTTAAGGTTATGAGGTTGTGAGGTTGTGAGGTTATATACTGATAGGTATATGGCAGCGGCGCAGGCCGGCGTTGATGAACTGCGGCACCTTCCACATCATCTTGACCACCTTCGCCATGCGCGGATGGCCGAAACCATAGTAACGGAAGATGCTGACGTCCTCGGCAAACATCTGTCGCTGCAGCTTCGGCGAGGTGCTTAGGCCGCCCATGCGCATACGGATCACCAGCTCGGGCATGTAGCACACGCGCAGCACCGACTCGTGCAGGTAGTAGATCAGGAACTTGGTGTCGGCTGCCACCCGGTAATGCTCGTCGTAAAGCACGTCGGGGTCGAACGACATGCGCCGCATATAGACCGTCGGATGCAGTGGCAGCCATCCGAGCCGCACCTTCCAGCGCCGATAGCGGCCGCTCACCCAGAGGCGAAGGAGCTTCGTGGGCTCCTTCTCGTCGACGAACTGTCCGTCGGCATAGACCAGGTCGGCTCCCGTCTGCTCGAAGCATTGCACGTAGTGGCTGATCACCGTGGAGTCTATGAGCATATCGTCGCTGTGGACGAAGCCTATCACGTCGCCGGTGGCACGGCGGATGCCCTTGTTGAGCGCCTCATACATGCCGCCGTCCCGTTCGCTCACCAGCTGCGCCTCCCGTGCATGACGGCGCACCAGTTCGCTCTCGCCCTCCCGTGCCTCCTGCTGCAGCAGTTCGCGTACATACTCCACCGTCCCATCTGTCGAGGCGCCGTCCATGATGAGGTATTCGATGTCAGGATAATCCTGACAGAGCACGCTCCGGATGGCCTCGCCTATCTTGTCGCGGCGGTTGTAGCTGGCGGTGATGATGGTGACCTTCATGAGAGGAGTGACTTATCGATAGACGTTCTGATTGACCAATCCATCAGGCAGAAGATTGAGTAGCACGAGGTGGGTACAATAAGCCAATGCGTGCAGTAATCCGAAATGACGGCGGCGGAAGTGGAAGTTCTGCTTCAACGGTGAGCCTAATGGTGAATTGAGATAGCGAAAGCGCCCTATCAGCGACGTGCCACGACGACGCACACGGCACACGTCATTGCGGCTTCCCGCCGCGACCACCATACGTGTCGACACCACCTCAATGCCTGCCTCACATGCCCGCATACCGTAATCCACATCGCCAAGGTCATGCTGGTAATAAGGGTCGAGGATGCCAATCTGCCGCACTACTTGCCGAGGCACGAGCACCACATTGCCATTCATCCAGACGATGGGCTGCGGCTCCGCAGCGATGCCAATCAGCCGTTTCTGAGCATCATAGCCGCCATAGATGACCTTGTGGGTCGCTGCCTCTTCCACCAGCCCGCTCACCACTCGCCGCCCCTCGTCCGAGCATGCCAGCAGTTCCCGAACAGCACCGGGATACAGCGTCACATCGTCATTGAGCCACAAATAATAGTCGCAGTCGCCCCGTAGCGCCTCCCTCCATGCCTCATACATGCCACGACTCCAGAAGAGATTGCCGTCGCCCCGCACGATATGCACTGCGGGATGCAGAGCCAGCACCGCCTCCGCCGTGCCATCCGTACTTCCATCGTCTGTCAGATAGACTTCCGCATCGGGCGCAACATGGCAGAGGGCATCCAGACAAGCCAGCGTCTGCTGGCAGCGGTTATGGCAGGTGAGGAGGGTAGCGAGGCGCATCAGAGGTCCTTTCCTTCGAACATTCGGCGGATACCAGTCTTGACAACCTTAGCTGGCTGTCCCGCCATCATTGAGTCAGCAGCTATGGACGAATAATCTTTATTCAGCAAAGAATTGGCAGCCACTATCAGATGAGCTGGGGTGACAGTTCCTTTCATGATGTTGCAGCGATTACCAATCCAATTGTAGGAACCTATATGCACCTCTCCATCAGGTTCGATTATCTCACCAGTCTTCAGATCCTTCATATAATGGAAGTTGGTATCGAACAACTGGCTCTCCCAACTGACATCTACTTCCTGATCGATTTCTATCAGATGGGAACAATAGACCTTGGTCATAGCACCAAGACGGACGCTTCCGTTCAGAACCAGATGTGCATTAGTACCGATTGTCACCGAGCATCCAGAACCGATTTCTACGCCATCGCCAAGCACCTCCAATACTCCATCCAAAGAGAGTACCGTCTGCATGCGAGGGAACATATCACTGCCACGACCGCCGACTCTTACCATCGCACGATGAAGTGGTGTCGCTGCATTTAAGACAACCCTTCCTTGCAAACTCTCGAACCTGACTCCATGACAGAAATCGAAAGGGAGATGAATGGCTTGACTAAATGGCAGCATCCTAAAGTTGAAATACAACGTCGCCACCCAATTGTGCTGAAAAAACTTACAGAACAAAGACATTATTTCCAATAACATGAATCCTCCACCTTCTCAATCCCACTTGGCGTATCTTCAGGCAAAGGATAAATCCAGTTTTCGTTGAACAAAGGTCGATAATCGAGACTGATTTTCACTCCAGGACGATAATCCCAATAACCTTGATATTGCTCCACCCATCGTTTGCCAAGAATGCCAAAAAGCAACTGCAGACCACCCCCCAAGTGAACGGCTTGCTTGCCCATCTGCTTTACATGCGCGGCAAGGGGTAAGCCATAGGCGCCACAGCCGATGAGGGCAATATCGAAGTCTATCTGATCGATCTGCTGCTCCATATAAGACAAAGCCTCGAACCAATCCTTGAATTCTGACTGATTGCCAGCCACGGTCTGAACAGCACGCAGTGTTTTCAGCTCAAATTCCGGCAATACATCTTCTGCAGCAAACAATTGCTTCCTTCGTCCGTACTGCTGACGAATGGTTGCTTCGAAAGGATGCACGATGAGCACCTTCTTGCCCTTCAGCCAGCGCGTCCAGGGACGCTCAACGAAGAAAGGATAAAGCATCTCTAATTGAATCCGCTGAACGTCATTCCGCAGAGGCATGAACTTCTCAAAATACTGATGGCATGCCAGCAAGTCAATAGAAGGAATATTCTGCAAATACACCTCTGCGAATCGCTCTGCGGTAGCTTCTCCTATCGGGAAAATACCTGACCATAGGCTCATTGTCACAAAATGATCACGATTCCACCAGGGTGTATGTGTGTAGTCGGTTACATAATCGAGGCACTTCTTCCAATATGACCGATTTCGATGGATGCAAAGATAATTGTTGATGCAATTGATTTCCGTTGTACCAAAGCGCGAAATCATACAAGGATTGCCCGTCGAAAGCAAAGCATATATCTTATCATTCGATGACTGCCGGTCACAATCACATTCTGGAGCCAGGAACGTCTTTCGGCTTATGACTCGGTATCCGAGCTTACATGCTCTTATCAGATAATCTCGAAGTTCCATATCACCATCTAATCAAATGAAAGTCTGACTTGAAAAAAGAACCCAGATAATGCCGAACATCCTTATTGGTCATATTCAAGAAGTTCTTGTTAAGGCTGATACCAAAGAGCAGATAAAGATAGAATGTCGCGAGATTGTTGCTCACCTGATCTTCAATGAATGAGTAGAAATACTTGAAGCAAAGGAAGATGCCAATCAGTTTCAAGAAGTCGTTCTTCGAGCGGAACAAAGCGAAATATGCACATGTCAAGAAGAACATGGTATACACCAAATAGCCGACAAAACCTCCATACTGGAAATAATTCAGCATGCCCGATTCGGTCTGACTGCGGCCATTCTTGTAAATGATCCAATAATCGTGGTTCTCATCATTACTGAGACTCGTAGCTGTTTTCCCTCGTGCCCCAAGACCGAATACAAGTTTATTCTGCGATGTAAGTTCTCCAAACACATCCGTATAGATACCTGTTCGTGAATCAACATTGAATTTGCGTTCTGCTGTCGTTTCAATACCGACGTTCAGCCGCTCTACATACTTGAACACATTGAATACTCCTGTCAATCCCAGGACAAGCAAAACAAGAGGAGTGACTGCAGAACACCAGAAAATCAGTTTACGGAGATGCGCATGCCATAAGAACCGATAGAACAACAAGATGCCCACCAGCATGGAATAGTTGACCAAAATGCTTCGACGATCAAGATTCCATAAGACTGCAAACGATGCGATGGAGAGAAAAAGATAAAGGTATTTGCGGTGTATGAAGGGGGTGCAGAGGAAGAATAAGTGCAAAAAGGTCAAGTTATGCGCAAAAGACATCATGCCATCTGTTGGCGGTTTGATCAACGTAATCAGGCAACCGATAATGCCTATCGTACAAAGTGACTTCCACACTTTCAGCAACAAGTCAAGGTCGGCAAAATAAAGGAAAAATGGATAAAGAAGATAGACAAAAATATCGTTAGAGAGCAAAACGTGAACATCGGTGGAATCCTGAATATTAGGAACTCCCCTTAATAAGGTAATGACGTTGAAAGCCAGAAAGAGGTAGAAGGTCTGTCTCGCGTTGAAATCTTCGTAATTAAATGCTTTTCGATTCTGTATGAGCAAGAAAGAAATAATGGCAAAAGAAACAAACGAAACGGCGATAATCTTTCCTGGGAAAAATGAAGTAAAGACTGCAGGCAGGAAGAGCAATGCCACCATCAGCGGCATATTGTTATATATCCTTTTCCTTTGCCAATATTTTTTTGTCATTGCCATATTTTATCAAGGCTATGGCTGTATCGTTCTCCATATGCCTTCCATGACAGCTGTTCGATCTGCTGTCCTGCATAATTTCTGATTCCCGTCTGACCTTGTGCCACCCGCAGCGCCTGCTTGACCGAAGTATGCAATGCGCAGAGTGAGAGGTCCGGCATCTCAAGAATCCATGCCGTATTGCCTAATTCACGACGCAAGTCCCGACCGCCCGTTTCTGCCGAGCAGACCACCGGCAGTCCGCAAGCCACCGCCTGTGCCTGGACCAGTGCCAAGCCTTCGGTGCGCGATGGAAGCACGAAGACTCGAGCCCGCGCATAATAGTCGACCAGCTCCATCTGATCCACAGCCTCATGATGCACCATATTGGGCACATCGGGGAACGGCAGATCCACCAGCGAGCCGACATGAAGCAACCGGTATCCATACTGGCTGCATAGCTGCACGAGCAGGTCACATCCCTTGCGATAGCTCCAGCCCCCCACCATGATGAGGTCAAATTCTCCCGTGCACTCCGTTGGATGAAACTGCGAGAGGTCCACCCCATAGGGATTGATAAGGAGCTTAGTTTCGCTTACACCATGCTTCAGGAAACTCTCCTTCACATGTTCCGAAGGAATGGCTATATAGTCTGCCATCTCATATCCTCTCAGCTCTCGGTCAAGGCTCCTCTGTGGATATTGATCAGCTTTACCTTGTCGTGCCAACTCCTCAAGGATATGCTTGCTGCCCCATTCCAGAATAGTGGTGGCTCCCTGTGCCTTGGCTCGTTCAAATGCCTCCAGATAGACACTACCCAAGCCTATGAAGACATCGCACCGCCGCATCGTCCGCGCCACCCACCAGTCCATCAGTCGATTGCGATACCAGACGATATCTGCCTGCCACGAATGCGGTGCTATCTTCGCACAAAGGAAGAAGGGCCACACCAGCCACAGCATCGAACAGCACAGCCATCGGTCCAGACCGAAGACCTGGCATCGCCAAGCAGGGATGTATGAATAGAACCGCACATCATGCCCCTGCCTTGACAATTCCCTTGCCAAGTCCAGGAGGTGGAATCTATGCGAAGCGGCGATATTGACCTTCATCGTAACATCATCAATATTAATATACCGTGCGAGTTGGATGGCTCATCTCATATCCTTCCCAAGCGCTTTCGGCCGACGCTCCAGAACGCCCTCGGTCAGCTCGTCTCGCGTCCTTCCAGGATCTCCTTCAGCACGACGGCGCCGAGAGGTTCGCAGAGGCGACGGGCGAGATCATTGAGGTTATGGAACCTGGCATAGAGACTCGACGTGTCGCCGTAACGGATGCCGAAGCCATTGGCATCAGGGATCTCCCAAGGGCCCAGCACCAGCATCTGACCACTGGCGCAGCGTTCGATGTCGCCACTGTGAGGATGGCGCTTGCGAGTCAATGGCTCCTTATAGAGCTTGATGACATTGCCACCCGCCGCCAATACAGCCTCGACAATGGCAGCCTCACCTGGACTCACGGCGGGACTCACCACCACAGCATCCTGTCCACTGACAGCCTCCAGCACCTGCGCCTTCTGCTGCTGGAATTCGGGTGTCGTGGTGTATGGAATCCAATTGCCTGTGCGGGAATCCCTCACACAGCGACCATACTCATCCATCCGATAGCGATGACAAAACACCTGAATGCGCCCCACTTTGCGCAGCAGGAACATACAGCCCCAAGCAGAGTAGTCAACGCCCTCCACCTGGAGGTGCAGCCGATGCGCGAAGAGGTCGGGCCGCTCGTCACGCATCCGCCAGCGCATGGGGTTCATGGCGACATAGCGGCTCCATTCGGCATATTGCAGGTCGGTAAGGAGGATCTTGTCGTTATAGTTAGCCTCCCAGAGAGAGGGCGGGGTGGTGGGG
>R14__coassemble_58_pt1 | contig 92136 bp, 65 predicted proteins | sample R14__metabat2_high_PE_017 | metagenome-assembled genome bin R14 | reverse complement strand
TTTTTGATAAGATTTTTTAACGGAGCGGGTTGGGGTGCGCTGCAATGTGGGTTAAGTTCAGATTTCGAGACGCAAAGATACAGCAGAAAACGCAAAAATCCCACTTCTCCGCAACAGAAAAATGTCGTGAAGCCTCCATTACGGGTCTCTCCTCCCCTATCTTGCCACGCGAAGATGTCAATCGAGGAGTGGCTCTGGCGGCAGGCAGGTGCGGAAAGCCAGTCTCGAATTGCTGCAGACGCTCTTCTGGCAGAAAGAGCGCAATCCTTGCCGACATCGTGCAATATCCGCTGTAGACGACATAATGTTGGCAAGGATTGCACCTTCGCTGAACGCGGAAGGCATAATGTCGGCAAGGATTGCGTCTTCGCCGAGCGCGGAAGGCATAATGTCGGCAAGGATTGCGTCTTCGCCGAGCGCGGAAGGCATAATGTCGGCAAGGATTGTGTCTTCGCCGAGCGCGGAAGGCATAATGTCGGCAAGGATTGCACCTTCCACAGCCGCGGCAGCACGATGTTGGCAAGGATTGTGTCGTTTCCGACCGACGAAAGCACAATGTTGGCAAACATCGTGCTTTCAGCAGTCAGCGGAAGTGCAAAGTTTGCCAGGATTGTGCTGTTTCCGGTCGGAAATGACACAATCCTGGCAAACATTGCACCATCTACGGCGGAGATGGGTCATTCGCGAAAAGAACCCGGCTTACGACAGATCAGCGAGCATTCTTCTCGTATCCTTCATAGTAATAACTCTGCTCGATGCCCTTGAAGATAACCTCACGGTTGTCTGTGTCGCTGGTAAGATTCTGCTGAAGGAGAAAACGAATCTCCAGATCATTGATTGGAGAACGTTCCATTGCCGAAAGATACTGGTCACGAGGTATGGACTGCCAGTTGACCACCTGATGAAGCGATCGTCGAAGCATCATGTCGAGCCAGATTCTGCCACTACGACCGTTCCCCTCGAGGAAAGGATGGCAGACATTCATCTCAACATACTTCTCGATGATGTGCTCGAAAGTATCTTCAGGCATCTGCTCGACCGCATGGAGAGCAGCATGCAGATAGAGGGCATTGGCAAAGCGGAAGCCTCCCTTTGCAATGTTCTTCTCGCGAATCTGACCTGCGAAAGGATATAATCCTTCGAACAGATAGCGATGTATCAGCTGCAATCCTTCGGTAGTTCCGACCGGAATAGCATACACATCGCCCGATTCGTAGAGGCGCTGCGCATTCAGCAGCGAGCGTTCGTCAATCTCATGGGTTGTCATGCAGGAGAGTGTGAGCGGGTGGATAATGGGGGATCAGAGGGCGAGGATGGGGCGGACGAGACAATATCTATTTGCGTCTGCGGTTTCCCAACTGAACCGCCAACTGTCCGAACTTCGACACTGAATCTTAAGACCTATTTGAGTGGTAGACCAGTAATTGCCCTCGCCTAGCGTAGCGGTTGGAGCAGTCGTTCCTGAGCTGAATTGTGCAGGAAGGAAGATGGAGTTGTTGCTATAGTCGCCTATGCCTGTGAACTCAAAGCCGAAAATTCCATCTTTACTGTAATATCTCTTTGTGATGAGATTGGTATTTTTAAGACTACTCATGACCGTTTCAGAAGCTCCAATGGACCAATTAGGTCCCCAGGTATGGGGCGCAGTTTCCTCGTCCCAATAGCTACAAGGCAACGCAGTACCCAATTGCTTTTCATCATTCTGATTCGTATCAGTCAAATCTTTATAGGTGATGTAGTTCACCTTTGCAAAGCGAGGTCCATCTTTCCACAACTGAACCCAATTGACTGTAATGTACTTTTGGAGATCGACGTGTGCAATGGCAGTACCGGAATAGGAAGGGGCGAATTTTGTAGAGGCAATCTTCAGGCCCTTCATGACCTCATTCCCCCGTTCAAGAGTCTTAGAGGCAGCAGTGTATGTCGAAATTTCCGAAGTCTTGCGATTGGCAAGCGTGAAGACATAGTCGGCACTCTCACCTGCTTTAGCACTCACACCGAAGACGAAAGCGACACCATCCGTATTGGCAATGCCTCTGACCGCATCGCCAGCGACGGTGTTCTGTGCCGTGATGGCACTCTCCCCCACCTCATACCCAGTACAAGGGATGAGCTGGTTGCACCAAAGGCTATAATTCGAGGCATCATCGGCAGTCAATCCCGTCACCACCACCTGCAGTTCGGTGAGGAAAGTCCATGTGAAGATATTGGCGGTAAGAGTAGCCGTATTGGTAGATGTAGCCTCGTAGGTATAGGAATCATAAGCAGCTACTTTGGCGACACCATTATAGACGGTCTTGAGGTAACCGCCGGTTGTAGACGGAGTATTGCTCGAAGTTTCGGCAATTGACCACTTACCAGAACTAGCACTGTAAGTCAATGTGAGATCCGGAGTGGCATCCTTGTTGCTATCATACCAAATACTGAGCTCATCGCCATCGCCCCAACTGGTCTTGACAAAAGCACGGGTAGAGGCATCCTCGTCCGAGAAGCCGTCGACGGTGATGTTATAGGTAATCTGTGGGGGAGCAGAGGGAGTGACAGGATCCACCATCGGGTCTTCACTACTTGAGCAAGAGGGGAGGATGACTGCCATCGAGGCGATGGCAGTCATCAGGAGATGTATCTTTTTCATATCGTTTACCATTCATCTTCCGTTGATAGACCTTTCCAGGGATCGCCCACAGTAAGACCGACGGAGGAAGGTTCTTCTCCTCCTCCTTCACTCGAGCAGACAATATCCGTCTCATCGAGTGAGGCCATGCGGATTACCGGCCAAAGGAATTGCCGGTTGCCACTGAGCATTACATACGTTGTTTGCTGTAAATTCATATTTAATGATGTGATTTAGTTCTTGAATTGCTTCTCGCCACGGCGGATGTAGACACCTCTCTGCTGAGGATGCTCACGGACACGGACGCCACTGACAGTGTACCACTCGCCCTCTGCCTCATCCGTCTGAATGCAGTCAATACCATCCGAGCCACTAAGCAGAAGGGTGAGCACCTGACCCGGAGTCTGGGCATCAAAGGCTTTGGTCTCATCGAACTCGTAGACTTGACCTGTAGACTGGTCAAGCAAGAGGAAGGAGTAGGTCTCACCAGGAATGCCAAAAATGTTGATCTTACAGCCGTCGAAGACATTGCCTTGTGCAAGACCATGACAGAGTCCATCCTCACCGATTGCACTGACGAGATAATTGTCGCAAAGGACACCTTGAAGGTCGACGATATTTAGACGGACGAAGGTGTAGTCCTCGTAGTCGTATGGATCGACGGAGAGGGTGAAATCCTCACTGGTGGCAAGCGCTGCAGAGCGGCGAGAGCCCTTGGTAGGATAGTTCCAATTGATGTCACCGGTGTCGCCATTAGCGCCATGATAGCCGTAGAGGTAGCCACGACCAGGGGTGAGATAGGTAAGGCCACCTATCCAAGTACGACCATTGAACATTGCGAAGTCGTACTCATCCTTGATGACGTCGTCGGCAGTAGGCATGAAGTCAGAAAATGCCTCGGCAAGCGTCTCGGTGGTACTGAGCGGGTAGCCAAGCCACTGCCAGCGAGTGGTGCCATCGATAGTGGGCTTGAGGAACGTGATGTCGACACTCTCGGGACGTACGAGCGTGCCCTCGAGGAGCAGTTCGGCTGGAGCAGTGGCGTAGACGTGGTAACAGTCGGCGAGAGTCATGGTGACCCAGCTCAGGTCGGAGTAATCGTAACCGCAGTCACGCGCCTTAATCTCGGTGACGACGTTGGACAATGACATGAAGACCGAGTCGGCTCGCAACCCTACCGTAGGATTGACCCAAAGCGAGATCCAGTTCCAGCCCTCGTGGAGAGAGATGCTCTGACGGATGACGTCGCGGGTGGAGATGCAGTAAGGATGAGTGAAGTTGCCGAGCACTGCCTTGTCGATGAGGCGCTGCTCAGTGGCATGTACCTCCTTGCCGGACTGCCAGTAGTCAAGGTCGACATCCATGTAGGTGATGCCCGTAGCGGCATCCCAGACACGGAACTGCACCAAGGTATCGGCCTTGTTACCCTTGATATTCATCGTGAGGTAATAAGTGTCCATGTCGGCATTATAGACCGGCGAGGCGAGACCCAGGCAACGACCATCGGGAGCAAAGGCACCGACGATGTCGTTGGTATCAGTGGACCAGAGGCCATCGACCTTGAGGCGGCCGAAGAGCGACATCCAGACGCTGCCATCGACATCAGCGAGCTCCCAGTCGGGACCATGACAGATGACCGACAGATTAACCTCGAGGGCAGTGGTGAGTTCGTCGCTGCCCTCGACGTAAATCACTCCCTGGTGACTGCCTATCGAGGCGCTCTCGCTGGTCGTGAGATCGACAGAGACGCTCGAGAAGGCAGACAGCGTGCCGCTGGTCTGGCTGGCGTTGAGCCATGAAGGCAGACCCGTGAGTTGCCAGCTCTGGTCGGATGCTGAGAGATTCTCGATTTGGAGTACCGTCGAGGTAGAGCCACCCGTCTCCTGCGTAAGGTTGCTCGCAAGGAGTGATGAACTGAGACGATTCTGATGGATATAGACATTCCATGAGACGGGCTGTTCCATGCGGTTGCCTGCCTTGTCCAATACATCCTTGACCGTGAAGGTGAGGACACAATCCTCTACTCTGCTCTTGTCAAAGGCATCGGGGAAACGGAAGGTGATGCGGTCCGAACCGTTGTCGGTCCACTTGATGCCGACAGGCTGCGGTATGCCCGCAGCACGCAGGCGTGGACCTCGGTCGGTAAGGAGCTGAGCGCAGAGCTGCTGATCCCAGAGCTGCTCGTCACTGAGTTCCTGTCCCTCGATGTCGTAGCCCGCTGGATGATAACCGTAATAGCGCGGTGAGGCGGCATGCAGATAGCCAGTGGTGGCATCGTCGCTCACACAGTCACCGAGGCAGGGACGAGTGACGTACTGTTCTGCTACGGTGCGAGGCTGCTCGAACGGATAATATGCCACGAGGCCAGGCACGTCAGGAGTAAGACGCATGATGCTGCCGCGATTGACGGTGGAACGGTTAACGCAGAGGTTGAAGAGGCGTACCTCATCCATGTCGCCAGCGAAGAAGTGCGACACGAACTCTGACTCCTCAGAATCGGACTGCCATGTCATGGCACCGAGGGTAAGGTAAGCATTGCTGAGTCCACCCAGATAGCTGCCAGGCACACGGGTATTGCCCGTGATGTCGATGGTATCGACCGAGATGGTGGCATAGGCATCGCGCTGCACGTTGAGCGAGAGGAAGTGCCACTGGTCATCGTTGTAGCCCGAGCCGAGCACATGAGTGTAGCCTGCCGCCTGCATGACGATGCGTCCGGCATTATCGAGCGAGATGGAGAAGCGCTCCGTAAGGTTAGTCTCGGGACTGCCGGGTCCACCCCAGCCATTGCTCAGCAGAGTCTGCAGGCTGTCACCTTCCTGTGCCTCACGTCGTGAAGCACGGAAGAAGAACTCGAGTTCGTAGTCCTGGTCCTTGCTGATGGGGCAACCACTGGTATTGAGACGCACATACTGGTTCTCGCCATTGAGGCGTAGGGCGTAGTTGGTGACAGGCAGGTACCAGTTGTCAGTACCCTGCAGCACGAGGTTGCGATGACGTACGCGATCCACAGCAGTCAGACCCGTACTCTCGTCCATCGGCCAGTAAGCAAGGAGGCCACGGATATTGTCGAGGTGACGGTTGCCCTTGCCTGCTGCAGCCTCCGTGAAGGAGACAGCACCATCGTAGAGTACGAGATCCTCGATGTCAGCATGGCAGTCATCTGCAGCCGAAATCGAACCGCCCACGTAGAGCGGCACATTGGTATTTGCCGAGGTCAGGATGCCAGTCTGACTGATGAAGTGGCTCTCCGCCTGCGTGCTGGTGCCAAAGAGATTGAAGAGGTCAACTTCATTCTCCTCACGATCGATGCAGAGCACGAGATACATCCAGTCATCGATGAGCCTGCCATCCGAAGTAGCCGAAAGGCTGCTGGTGTAGGTCTTGCCATCGAGCAGGAGCGAGAGGTGTCCGTTAGGCTCATAATAGATGGCGAAGCGCGGTGCGGCGGCATCACTCTCGGTCGATGCCTGGGAGATGAGACAGCTGCGCTGACCCACTTGCGGCTTGTACCAGAAGGCAAGCGCAGAGCTCTGGCCGAAGATATCGACACGACTCTGAGTACGGGCTGGGGTGCTGCCCTCAAAGTGGAGGCCTGTCATGTGCCTTACCTCGGCATCGTTGAGCACGCCGACGACGCTGAAGTTCGAGTCGGTCAGCATGGTTGGTTCGATGGGCTCATTGAACTGGACGCCGATGTCCTCTGTGCCGACATAGTATCCCGAAGTGGGGGTAGGCATAGTGAGCAGGTCAGGTCGATGCGTGTCCTTGAGAAGGTCGAGGGTCTCGCTCTCGGTGGTGACCTCCGATTCGGGGCTGTTGATGGAATAGGTGACGGCACGGAAGTGATACTGACCGTCGACCATGCCAAACATCGGGATGGAGAAGGTGGTCCGGTCCTTCTGGAGATACTGCCAGTGAGTGGGGAAGCGCGTCTCGCCATAGTTCTGGACGATGAGGGCACTGTCATTGACGAGCTCATAGACCGTCGACCACTGTGGCTCAAGGTCAGAGCAGCACTGAATGCGGACACCGGCGAACTTCTGGAAGTCGGGCTGATAGCCGCTGACGGTGAAGGTGGCGGCTGCCTCCGGTGACTGGCTGTTGACGACGAAGGTGGACTGGGCGAACTCGATAGGCGAAGAGGCGGGCTTGAAGTGGATGGATATGCTGTCGAGAGCATAGCGGGTCACCTCGCCACTGGAGCGGAACTTGAACGTGAGGTTGTTGTAGTCGATGACGTCGAGCTGGGTCTGATGAACCTTGAGCGTCTTGGTGACCGACTGACCAGGCAGGAGGCAGAACTGCACGGCAGTACCCTGCGTGGGGATAGCAGTGCCGTCCATATAGACCTCGAGGCCATCGGGATTGTTGCTGATGAGGAGGTCGAAGTTGGAGGGGACTTTGGTAGTGGCTAGCGACTGATTGGATACAGTAACCTCGACACTGACATCCTGACCGTTGGGCTCATTAGTGTAGGTAGGCTTATTGAAGTGGATGTAGGGCACCTCGATGGGGATGGTACCGTCACCAAGCTTGACCGGATCTCCATTCACCTTATAATAGAGCGAATATTCCTCGCCCTCATAGGGACACTTGCTCTGGCCACCAATCAGACGGAAGACGAAGAAGTCGTCGAAGCTGGGCCGTTCACCGTTCTTGACCGAACTGATGGTACCGCTTTCTTTGGGAGCAGCGGGCAGATAGGTGTCAATGGAATAGTAGTTGCCAGGCTTGCTGTCTGCAAGGACGTAACCGAAGGTCTGCTTCTGGGTGGTACTCTGCGAACGAGACCACTTGGTCTGATCGGAGCCAGAAGTATTGGTTGTATGTTGCACCTTGGTACCAGCGAAAATAGCGAAATACGCCCAATTAATGATAGCCTTGATTCCTGCAGTATACGTCTCGGCATGTGAGAAGTCATCCGAATCGACATATTCGCGGGTCTCAGAATGGTTGTAAGTGGCTCCAGCATCGAGCGACACATTACCCATGAAACCGTAGTTGATAGGCACTTTGTAATAGGATGATGCAGAAGCATCCTGGTAGGTTTCGGTCCTGCCCTGGTACTCCTTCATGGTCTCATACTTCCTTTGCTCGTTGACACGGATTGCCGATATCCAATTCTGTATGCTGGCATTGCATAACTGGATAGAGTCGGTTGCATTGGGCTCGGAATGAAGGAATTTGTAGTCCACATCCGGCTTCCAGTCATTGTTGTTGTCATCGGCAGTCTGAAGCACATAGTAGCGCGACGTCTCGCCAGATGTCAAAGGTCGCACCTGGTTGGTGTCGTTCAAGTCGCTGACCACCGTGGCTATAGCGCGACGCTGTTGGCGCCACTGAGGGATAAGTTCATTGAGAATACGACGCTGTGAATAGATGAACATCGTAGGGAATTCGGTAGATTGTGACATACCCTCATAGGATGCCAACTCGTATTTCTCCTTCTCCCCGGCAATGTTGCCACTGGATGAGGCACGGAAGCCTAGAATCTGACTGCGGGAAATGATGATGTTGGTGCTGCTGCCCACATACAGGTCACCATATGACCCGACATACAGATCGCCAGTGCCTGTCTGAAGACGATCAGCGACAGTATAAGTCAACTTGTGGCTATCGGTATAATTATGCGAAAAGGAGAAAGTAGCATTTACCTCTGTGTTACTATATTTACTTGTCTCCACAACCTTGTCGAGCGTGATTACAACGCCATCCAAGGTGCCAGTGTACGACTGCTTGTCGTTATAGAGGAAATACTGGAACTGATTGGCGGTGTTAAGCGAAGCAACATTATTGAACGACCAACTGGAACTGAGTGACGAGCCTTGCTCTAGCCAGGAATAGCTGCCGCTGCCAGGTGGGTCACGCAAGACAAACGAGACGAGGTCAGGACCCTTGGTGATGAAGTCCGAACCGGGCACATTGACTGCGCCTATCACGATACCCTCGAGATAGCCCTTGTCATTGTCCGGATAGGTATAGACGTGACCATTGGTGGTGTAGGAAATGGAGAACGTACCGGTGTGAGGTGCCGTAGGATTGGGGAATCCTGCAATAAATTCATAATAGTGATCCGTAGTGTCGGACTGCTGCACAGTAGCCGTCGAATCGACTGCCAGCTCATACTTGAACTCTCCCTCGGTCTGACGCACAGTCGCCTTCAGCGTTGCCAGAGAATTGCGGATATTCAGAGCAACATCAGGAATGTAGTAGAGCGTATCGAGACCTGTGTCGCGGTTGGTATATTGCTCGAAGAGTTTGATGTCGAAGCTGTACTTCCGGCCCTGGGTGAAGATAGGGCGTTCCTGAACCAGATAAGATTTGCTCGAACCGTCACGCACAGAGGGGCTCCAGAGACGGACGGTGTCGGCATACTCCGTGAGCGCACCTGCTTTATCCTGAATATAATAGGAGTTGACCCAGACCGAGTCGCCCAGCATCGCCGGGTAGAGTCCATCAATGTTACCAGGATTGGTGACACTGATCTGTGGATCGACGAAGTAGGTGTAGCTCTTCTTGGCATGATAGGTGAAGAGCCGGTTGTCAAGTTCTGCCCTCTCGGACAAGGTCAAGCCGGTAGTGTCGGCATAGAGCGTATCGCTGGCAGTCTTGGTCAGATCGAAGTCGATGACGTTGTTCTGGGTGGGCAGACCGAAGTCATCGGCCAGAAGCGCGCCCTTGCTGCCCTTGCCGTTCTTGGTATGGATATCGACCACCTTCATGCTGACTGGGGGCAGCAATGCCAGGAATTCGCCTGTCACGGAATCGGTACGGATACTGATGGTGGACGAACGAGGCGCGATGGTCATGCAGCTGCTGATGCTGTCCAGATAGAGGCTGTCGGGTGCAACCGTATTGCTGATGGTGAGCGTGTCCTCTGAGCCATTGAGGAGATAGCCACTCTTGAGCGCAGGCTCAAGGGTGAGTTCCACCTGACCGATATTGGCACGGCTCTGGCGGAAGCCGAGGGGCTTCTTCGACTCGGCATTGCCACCCACGACGCGGCCAGCCAGACGCACGAGGGTCTGGTCGTAGAAGGTCATGGGAGCGACAGTGGCGGACTGGAAGTCGATGGTCTGGTCGTCGACGTCCTGCAGCGGATCGAAGCTCACAGTACCATCCTCGCGCACCTCGGTAATGGAGCAAGGATAGCCCTGATTGACGAACGAGTGGCCCATGGCCTGAACCGAGAGGCGATGCCGACCCACAGGCACATTGACCGTGGCACGGCCATTAGCATCGGTAGTGATATCCTCACCGCCGCGCGAAGCTACGGTGTTGTCGATGATGACGGTGACGCCCTTGACGGGGTAGTCGCCCGTGGCATAGCGGACCTGGATATCGACAGGGAACGAACTTACGTCCGAGAAGTTGACGTTGCTGTGGGTGAGGCTCTGACCGCTCACATAGCGGCGGGTGCTCGATGGCTGGAACTCGTGTGTTCCGTAAACCGGGACTACCATGTAGTTGGTACCTTCACCCGTATAGGGGATGCCGGCAATCTGGTACTCACCATTGGCGTCGGTCGAGCCGCGGTAGCAGAGGATGTCGTCAGAGGGCAGGTGGTCGCTGTCGCCCAGCACGGCAGGCAGCACCTGGCCATTGCTGATGACGGTGAGCTGCGAGTGGCGATTGTTCCAGATGCCATCGGGGTGGCTGTTGTCGAAGGCATATTCTGCCACGCCTGAGTCGAAGGTGTAGTAGGCAGCGAGGTCGCTCTCGTTGCCGGTAAGGTAACGGTCGTAGGTGGTGCGGATCTGCTGGTCGGTGAGTGCCACCTGCCAGAGGCGCACCTCATCGAGGCAGCCGTAGAACGACTTGACCTTGCCCACAGGAGTAGCACCGAAGAGGATGCCATCCTGGTCGCTGGTAGAGAGACTGTCGGCCTGCATCCACGACTGCATATCCTCATCGCTGACCGTGAGAATCCAGCGGCCATAATCGGCTCCCGTCTCGGCAGGTGTATCGGCATAACCGAGCTGCAGCTTGCCATTCTGGTGGCGCAGCATGAGGCGGTTGTAGGTACCGAGGCTGACCTCCATCGACTGTCCTGCCATCGAGAGCTGATTGTCCTCGAGGCGGAGGCAGGCATGACCTGGGATGGTGAGCAGAGACGTGACGGTGTCGCTGGCATAGGGCTCGAGGAGGAACTGGAGGGTCCAGTCGGACTGCCAGAAGCTACTACCCATGCCAGGAGCAAGCAGGAGCAGATCCTCACCACCCGTGAAGTAGCGTGCATATGCTGCAGAACTCTTGTTGGTCATCGAGAGCGAGTCGGCGGTAAGGCGCACATCGACACCTTGCACAGAGGTCGAGCCATTACTGTAGCTGACCGTACCCATGATGGTGCCGCGGCTGGCGGTAAAGCCGATGTCGGAACGCTGGTCGGCGAAGATGTCATAATCAATCGAGGACTCACAAGCGGTGTAAGCACGGAGACGGTACTTATAGACGTAGCCCGGCATTGTCTCGTCTGTATATGAGTTGGTAGTGTTGGCATTGGTAATCTCAGACAGCTGTACCCAACCCACGGTGTCAGAAGCGAGAGTCAACGAGGCAGTAGCGCTGTCGTACTTCTTGCGGCTGATGATGTAGTGAACCTCGACATCTGATGTCTTGAAACGGGTCTTCCACGTCAGACTGACCTTCTGGGTGCTGACGCCCTTGGTAGCGACAAATTCGGTCAACGTAAGTGGGCTGGAAGGCATCCATGGGCACTGGTTGGTGTAGAATACCGAGTCGGCATAGGCATCCTCCGGGAACTGGTCAAGCAGGATGCTGTAATAGTACATTGAGCAGGGCGTGTCGTGACTCTGGTCCCTGAGCGAGCACTCCAGGTTTCCCTTAGAGTCCTCTGGACTGTAATGATAGGTGCCTGTGTCGATGACGAAGCGCGAGTCGGCATAAAGATCACGAAGCGACCTGCCTTCGGATGCATCCTCTGACTTCCAACGGAAGAGACGCACACGGCATCCGTCGAAGTGCTTGGAATTGGGAAGCATTGTGCTGATGGTAATGCCGTCAGTACCTGCCTCAAGGTTGGCAGTCAACTGCACGCTGCCCTCGGTCTTGACCGAACGCGCATAGTTGCCCAATGGTGTGCGATTGAAGAAGAGCGTATCCGAGACGAGACGAAGCGAATATTCCAACTCTGCATTCAGTTCAGGAGTACGGTCGAAGTATTTGGTCGTACCATAAGGGATGCTGTCTGCAATCACGGTGCCATTGCGCAGTACCTGCCAATAGCCATCGTGGCCCCAATACTTACGGCACTCGTCATTGTTTCGGACATTCCAGACCAGACTGACCTGCTGTCGCTCGGCATTGTACTCGACTCGATACTCGTTGACATAGGGTATCTGAGCAGTCACAAATTCGAAATCACGCGCCTGCTGATGCTCGCTGAAGACAGGTACAGCCTCGAAGGTGTTGGCATCAATTCGCTTGTACTGTTCAGTGGCAATGCCTGTGGTTTTGTCAGCGACGATCCAGCTGTCCTCGGGCACCTCAACGCGATAGGTCATGGACTTGCCCACACGTGCCATGAAGTAGTCGTCCCCATCACGGCAGACACTCTGGTCGCAATCTACAGCCGTCAGACTCTTCACATAGCCTGACTTGTTGTAGAAACGCACCATCATGCCATCCTTCTCTTCGGCAATGGGCATAAAGTCCAGTCGCTGATCGGCATTCCCGACGGCGCTATATCCAAGCAAGTCCTTGCCGAGGCAGAAAGTGTAGCGTGCGCCATCAATGTTTGCCTGAGCCATACGATAGGCGGCATGACCACCTGACAGGATGGTGGTATAGCCATGCAGGCCGGTGCAGACAAAGAGCGTATTGCCGCTGCCGACAATCTCACTACCGAAGGCATAATTGACGAGGCTCTCACTTTCTGACATGTTGCTGGCGAGAGCATCGTCCACATAGCAATTGAAAGCATGCACGTTGCCACTACGGCCGCCATTGCTACCAATGAGCAAGCCTTGATAAGTATTGATGCGCTGACCCGTTCCCTGGCGGAAATCCTTTGCCACATTCTGGTCATGAATGATGCTGACGTAATTGAGCCATGCAGATGAGCTATTGCCCACCTGACCCAAGGCGCCGCCCATCACGATATTAGCACATTTCGAAAAGTATAAGTCAGGAAGTACATTGGTGCAGTTGGTGATGCTGAGAGTGGTATTGCTGCCAAAGGTCTTACCCACCAGACAGCCCACCGGACCTTGCTCATTGCTGCGCAGCGTATCCAGACGGACGTAGCTGTCATTAATCTTGCAAGTTCCCTGCACTTCACCGATGATGCCACCGATATACCGATATCCCTTGAGACTATTACCTATCACGACGACATTGTCGAGCGTCGTATTACAGTTGGCTTCACACCAGCCGATGATGGAGCCCGCGTAGTCTCCGCATCCATTCATCGCATCGAGACCCCTGTGCGAGTAGTAATAGATGTTCTTTGCCTCTATGGTACCACTGCCCGAACGACCCACGAGGGCGCCCGTCATCTTACCATTGAACTTACAGTCGGTGAATCTGATATTCGATGCCTGGAGTTTGGCATCGGTGAAATAGCCCACCAGCATGCCAGTGCTTGTGTAGGTCGTGCCACCATAGACACAGCAATTGGTAAACGATACGCTATCGACGGTCAAGGTTCCTTTATTGTCATGGAACCAACCCACGGCAATGGCACTTCCATGGAAATTGTTGACGCCGGTACAATCCTTGAAATTAAGTCTCTTGATGGTCATGGAACCTGCTCCAGTGTCAATCAGGCCACCATATTCATTGCCTGCACGACCTACATGCATGCCACTGATAGTATAGTCATTGCCATAGATGCTACCTTTCCAGTCACTTCCGCTGTCCTCCTCTGAAATAGGAACCCAAATATGCGCACTGAGGTCGATGTCTCCGGTAATGTTGAGACGAGCGGTATTGTACTTTTCGTGGTCGCCCGCATTTTTCGAACTTTGGTTAAGCTGAAGACAGAATGCAGCCAAATCCACAGCACTACCGATGTCACAGACTATGGCTTCGTGATCCGTGTAAAGAGACAGAGTCTTCGTCCTCTCGATTACCTCTGGCAGCTGAATCCAGGTCTGGTCGTCCAAGGCGGATGCCGACTCTGCGCCCAGAATACCTGAGAGCACAAGCAACGTCAAGATGCTACGTTTCGATTGTTTCATATCGTATTTGCGTATTGATTAATTTTCAGATAAAATGTGCGTACAAAAGTAGTGAAAAATCGTGAAACAAAAAAGACTTTTCGCAGAAATCTGCTCTGGGGGAGCCAATTTTTTGCGAAAAGTCTTTATTTTGGATACTGCTGAAGGCAGAAAATGATGCCTAAGGCTGCATAATTTGCAGAGTTAATAGTTATCAGTTGTCAGTGAATACTTCCAGAATAGAGGTTCGAAGAACGTTCGATGCAAGGTCGTAACCAATAACTTCCTGACTAATAACTCCTGATATCATATCAGAATCACTTCACCATCAGCAACTGACCATTGCGGACCTGGATGCCGCGGGCAGAGGTGGCAGGACGGCCCTGGAGGTCATACTGGATGCCGGATGCCGAACGCAGAGCGCCGTTCTGCTCGATGGTCTCGATCTTGACAGGCTCAGGCTCGGTACCCTCGGCATGGAAGCTCTCCATAAGGAGGTAGATGCTGGTGGAGCAGTCGAAGACGACCTCTACCTGCACCTGCTGGTCGTAGTAGTTGGTCAAATCGACGGTGTAGGTCGTCAGGCAGAGCGAATCGGGCTCGATGAAGTCCTCGCCCTTGAGGATCATGACGGTATCGCTTGCCTCAGCAGTGTGGACAACGGAATAGAGTTGGTCATCGTCCTTCCAGGTGTAGAAGTTGTAGTTGGGCTGAGAGAAGCGGCTCCAGGTGTAGGTGGCCATATCGAACGAGAAGGTGGCATCGAGCTGATTGACCTCCATCACTGGCAGCAGGAGGCTGTTATGGCCATTGGCGCCACGGGCAGTGATGTCATAGCCACTGGCGTCGGTGTGCACGAGGGTGCCTGCGTTACCCTGCTCCTCGACGGCGAGCTCGGTGGTCCAGCCAGTAGGTGCGTTGTAGAGCGAGTTCTGGTAGGTGGTGTAAGCCCAAGGCAGACGGATGGTGGTGATGGCTGCAGCCATGACGGTGTCGGGCTCGACAGAGAAGTTGGACTTCTCGTTGTAGCTGTAGGCGAGGAAGTAGTAGTCCTGACCAGCGGTCAGACCCTCGAGTTTGATGCCCTCGGCAGCAGGACCGAAGTAAGCGACACGACCACCGCCATCGATGGCATCGCCGGTCTGGTAGGCAGCCGAGATCTCGCCATGCTGGCAGCGTACGCCATAGTTGCCAGGATTGTGGGTCGAGTCGTTGACGACGACAAAGATCTGGTCGCCCATCTCATTGGCAGCTACGTCGAAGGTGAAGCTGTCAGCAGTGATGTCGGTGAAGGTGATTACGCCAGGCTTGGTAGGCGTGGTGGTGACCTCCTGAGTCAATGGAGCGACCACATTGTACTGAGGACCATTCAAGCCGTAGTAATTGCTGGCAAAGACGGTGACGACATAGTCGGTCGAGCCCATGAGGTTCTGGATACGGCAGTTGGTCTTGTCGGTGTAGGTGACGACAGTGCCGTTGCCAATCGTGGTGCCCTCGCCATACACAGTGCATGCCTGGGGAACGTCAGTCAGCGCACCCTCCGAAACGACGACGAGATAGTACTCGGCATCGCAGGCGGTCCACTCGGCATTCATACGAGTGGCAGAGAGCTCCGAAACGATGAGTTCAGTAGGCTGAGCAGTAGGAGCTACGACATCAGCAGGCAGAGTCATGGTGTAGACGCTGCCCTCAGCGATGCTGGAAGAGAGGGTGCAGTTGGCCGACTTGGCATGAGCCACAGCGTCGAAGTTGCCGGTGATGGCGGTGACATCGGTCTCATTGACGCCACGCAGGCCAGCCAGCATGGTGTAGCTCTTGCTGAGCTTGCTGGTACCCTGAGTGCGGAACTTCATCTCGCCGCTCTCGCAGAGGACGATCTGGAAGTCAATCGAGTCAGAGTAGTTGTCTGCCCAAGAAGAGGAAGCGAGGGCGTAGTTCTGATAGGTGACCACGAGCTCGCGGTTAGGTGTCTCGCCCTGCAGCTCGTAGCTAATCTGGAGCGTCTGGCCGGTGGTGAAGCAACCATTCTCGCTGGCGAAAGCCACGATGTTGTTGTAGCCGTCAGCGCTGTTGACGAAGAGGTACTTGCCGCTGCGGACCGAGACGTTCTCGTCAGAGCCCAGCTTGAGCACACCGGCTGCACCAGGTGCAAAGTACTTCATGGTCTGACCTGCGAAGTTGAAGTCGAAGCCGATGGCATAACCGGGACCGGTTACGTCGCTCCAGCTCTCGGCGCCGGTGGTACCATCCGAGAAATAGAACTGATAGCTCTGGCCGAGAGCAGCATCAGCTGCCTTGACGACGTTGGCACCTGCCACGATGGGCTCGGAGCTTACTGAGGAGGCGAGGCCATAGGCGGCGCCTACCTGTGCCTGCGCTGCGCTGACGAGCAGGGCAGCAGCGGCTGAAAGGAGAAGAGTCTTCTTCATAGTGATAATGTTATTAAATAAGGTGTCAGAAATTGAGAATCTTTTCAGGAGTTTGGGTCAGGGAATTACTGCAACTGTCCTGAGAGGGAGTAACTGCGTCCGCTCTGTGGGTCAATGACAAGCAATCTGCCATCGGCAGAGAACTGATAGCGTGCCTTGCCAGCCTGTAACTCGTCCCTGCGTACCTGTTCGATGGCAGCTACTCCAGGCATGGAACCATCGAATGCGATGGGCTGCAGGCAGTAGAACAGATCGTCAGAAGTGGACGAACCATCATGCCAATAGGCATACCACCGCGAGTTGCCAGTGTCGACGAAACTCTGCAAATCAGAACGCTGACGACCACCTTCGACAATGGCGATAGGCTCGGCATCTGGGTTGACAGGTTGGCCGTCGCTCACGTTGCGGATGGACATAAGGCACTCGATGTCAGCATTTGCATGATAGGTCTGCCAGAACACGGCGAAGTGGCCCTGGTAGTCCGGACGGATGGAACAATAGGAGGCAGTGCTCTCGACCGTAGGCATTGGAATCACGTCTATGCCCTCCTCGCCCCAGTCGAGTTCGCCCTGGAGGTTGACATGCTGGATGGCGATGTTGCTGTATGCCTGTCCGCCACTGGTCTGGCGATAGACGGCGAGGAAGCCGGTGCCCATGCCGTCAGGATAGACGTCGGGGGCATAGTGACGCCACTCGGTGTAGCTGAGCTTGACATCCGGACCACCGTCGGCATTGGTGAAGCCCGACTTGCCGTCGCCCTTGATGTATGCCATATAGACATCCTCGAACTGATAGCTGGGATCGCGGGCATCGTACCAGGAGCAAATCACACCTCCATCGCCTGAAGGCTTGACGTCGACGAAAGTCCAGATCGGGATGCTGCCAAAGCCACCGTCATAGATGGTGGCACGCTTGCTCCACACTTGAGTGCCATCGGCATTGTACTTCATGGCCGACAAGTATTCGCTCGACGAACGCGCCCACACCAGGATGAACTGATTGTTGCCGGCATCGACCACAAAGGGGTACTCGTTGTAGGCGCCGGCGAGCTTGGTCTGCTCGGGATCCCAGAGGGACTCGCCCTCACGGGTGATACGCTGCAGCGAGACGGCTGCCGACGAGTTGATCCACTCCCAAGCGAAGACGTTCGAGCCGTCATCGAGTTCGCAGATGCTCATGTGGCAGTTGGTCGAAGCATACATGGCATTGTCGACAGGCACGCCATCCTCATCCCAGACGTGGGTGCCATCGGGACGCAGACGGTAGGCAGTGTAGCTCATCGAGTTGTCGCTGCTGTTGCGACAGTCGTGGACTACGACGGTGATCGTTGAGTCACGGTTGGCGCAGGTATAATAGTTGCAGACGGTCCACGAACGATTCGGGAAAGCGGAGAGCAGAATGCCCTCAGTGCCGAACTTGGGCTCGCCTTCGGGCGTGAAAGCCCAGAGACGCATATTGTAGCTGGTGGTATGGATTGAATCCATCGAGGTGCTGGCGGGGTTGTCGCCAAAGAACCAGACGGTGCCGTCCACGCCCACACACACCTCATTGCTGTAGAGATGGTACTGGCTATCAATCAGCAGTGTGGCCACATCGCGGTCGGTGCTCCACTGTGCCATAGCCATCGAGCCGGCAAGTGCCGCAAGCCCGATAAAAGAGAATAATCGTTTCATAAAATTTGATTGGGATTAGAGTCTTCAATAATTAATATCGTCTCCCCGTCCTCGTGTCAATGAGCATCAACTGATGCTCCTCACCGATGACGAAGCGGACACCTGTCGGGATCTCACGAACCTTCACCTCCTCAATAGCTTCAGGAGCGGCATCAGCCGTATGGAAGAAGATGCGGTAACCGAAGCCGCTCAACTCAGGCTGCGAAGCCAGCAGCTGCCCCTCCTCGTCATACCACTTGATGTTGCCACGAGGTGTCAGTATGCCGTCGCCCCACGCGTCAGTGATGTCAAAGGCATAGATACGCCCCGGCTCCATACGCAGGGTATCGACATAGGTCACCTGTCGCGTGCTGTCAGCATAGGGACCGCACTCCTGAAGGACGTTGCCCAGGGTATCGCAGAGCAGGAAGCGGTTGTCCGAGGCATGATAGTCTGCCTTGATTTTGACCACCACGTTGCCAGTTACCTCTATCAAGCCATTGAACTTGCCTGTCAGTTGCTGCATCTCGCAGGACTCATCGTTCAGGTGTGTGAGGGAGATCTCGTAGTCATTGCGGTCGTCAATCTGCGTGCTGAGCCAATCCACAGGCAGGCGCAGCGTCTGACGGGTCAAGGCAGGCACACAGCCATGCCACGGAGTCTGAACGGTCTCGTCATTGAGCATGACGTCAAAGGTGGCACTGGTGATGTCCTGAGCGCCACGGTTGTCGAGCACGACCTCCACGAAGTTGTAGCCCCAGTTGCGCGAAGGCATCACCTTTGCAGCTTCAAGTTTCGCCTGGAGGGGCAGGGTGAAGTCGGATGACTGTGGCCGACATGCCAGGCTGTTCACTACCTCACGCTGCTGATTGCTGGCGATGGCAATGAGCTCCATGTACTCGGGGACAGCAGCTGTGTTGGCATAGCTGTCTGGCACCACGTAGTCGTAGTGACGACTGAAATAAGAACCAGCCTCTACCCTACCGAGCGGTTCGCCCCAGACGGGCGTCAGGTAGTCACGCAGGACATGCTGATGGTCATAGTTCCCGCTGTTGACAGCGCCGTTCTGGAAAGCCATGATGTGACTCTGGGTCAAAGCCACGGCAAGGCTGAGGGTATCGGGCTCAAGGACGTAGCCCTCCACATCGACGCTCAAGGTGCGCGTAGCAGCCTCGTAGCGGCTCTGCATCCACAGGTTGACACCAGCCGTATGCTGCAGTTCACGACGTGTCCAGTCGGACCATACGCCACGGCCTGTCACCACACCCGTGCCATCCTGTTCGCGACGGTTGATCATGCCCGTAGGATAAGCATTGGCGCCAAAGTAATCGGAAATGGAGTCGCCCGCAGCAGTGCGGAAGTCGGGCATTGCAGCAGAGGTAGGCTCGGCATAATGACCCGAATGAATCGAAATGGCATGCACATATTCGGGCTGTGCCTGGAGCAGACGCTCCACGATGGCATGTCCGTCGGGACAGTTGCCGCAATAGATACCAGTGAAGTCCTCCAACAAGGCATGCCGCTGCTGCGGCTCGGTGGCAACGTGCCAAGAGCTCACCACGGGGCGGCAGCGCATCGACTGCACTACCTCATGCGCCTCGTTGGTGAGGATGACACAGAGCTCCAGGTGCTGAAGCTCCACCTCAGTATTCTTGTAGGCCGTGGGCACCTCGTAGGCATAGTGACGCACGAAGGCAGCACCGCAGTCATAGAGGCCAAGCGAATCGCCCCACGTCGGAGTCAGATAGTCGCGCAGCACGTGGCAGTGCGGATATTCGTCGCCCATCATGCCTCCCTTCTGGGGGCCCAGGATGGAGTCCTGCAGCAAAGCCACTGCCAAATAGAGCGAACCTTCCGTGTCGGGGCACACCTCACGAACGTAGCCTTCGACATCAATGGTCAAAGAGCGGGTCGCAGGATCGAGATGTGACTCAGTCCATAGGTTGACCGAAGCGGTCTGAGCAATGTACTCTGCCGCCTGATTGGGCCACATCGAACGGTAGGTGACTACACCATTGCCGAGGTAGTCCCGACGATTGATCATGCCACTGGGGAAGCTCTGCGGGTCGTAATACCCGCCTATTTCATCACCAGCCTCGGTGATGAAGTCTGGCTGATCGTCATACTCCGCATGAGCGAAACTGCCATAGTGGACCGAAATGACGTCCATCTGCTCAGGATATGCCTCCAGCAGTTGAGCAGCGACCTTATGCCCCTCGGGGCAGTACATACATTTGATGCCCGTGAACTCCTCGAGCAGTGCATGACGCGGCTGCGGAGTAACGGGCACATGACTCTGTGCGGCCACCATCGTGGTCACTGTCAGGGTCAATGCAGAAAGTAGAAGTCTTTGCAAAATATCAGAAAGTAGGTAAATGTGGAATGATAAATGACACCACCCTCGGAGCACACAGAGGTGACGAGGGTGGCACTAAAGGGGGCGACCTGATTAGTTGTTCTCAGGACGGAGCTTGCGGACGGTGACAGCGGTCTGCCACATCTCAGACTCGCGCAGAGCCTTGAGCTCCTTCTCGAGACCCTCACGATAGTCGGGCTTGGAGTTGGCGTCGATGCTGATCTGAGCCTCGTTGCCGAGCTTGACGCTGGTGTAGAGCCACTGGCAGATAGGCTTGATGGCATCGTGGAAGCGTGGATACCAGTCGAGCGCGCCGCGCTGAGCGGTGGTCGAGCAGTTAGCGTACATCCAGTCCATACCGTTCTTGGCGAAGAGAGGCATGAGCGACTGAGTGAGCTCCTCGACGGTCTCGTTGAATGCCTCCGAAGGAGAGTGGCCGTTCTCGCGCAGTACCTCGTACTGAGCGAGGAGCAGGCCCTGGATAGCGCCCATCAGTGAGCCGCGCTCGCCGGTGAGGTCAGAGGTGGCCTCACGCTGGAAGGTGGTCTCGAAGAGGTAGCCTGAGCCGATGCCGATACCGAGGGCGAGGGTGCGGTCCAAAGCACGGCCGGTAGCGTCCTGATAAACTGCATACGAAGAATTGAGGCCACGACCCTCGAGGAACATGGTGCGAAGCGAAGTGCCAGAGCCCTTAGGAGCAACCATGATGACGTCGATGTCCTTGGCAGGAACGCAACCGGTGCGGTCGTTCCAAGTGATGGCGAAGCCGTGAGAGAAATAGAGGGCCTTGCCAGGGGTGAGGTGCTTCTGCAGTGAAGGCCATACGCTCATGACGGCTGCATCAGAGAGCAGACACATCACGATGGTACCCTTCTCAGCAGCCTCCTCGATAGAGAAGAGGGTCTTGCCGGGGACCCAACCGTCGGAGACGGCCTTGTCGAAGGTCTTGCCCTGACGCTGGCCAACGATGACGTTGAAGCCGTTGTCACGCAGGTTGAGCGACTGGCCGGGGCCCTGCACGCCATAACCGATAACTGCGATGGTCTCGTCCTTCAGGATTTCACGAGCCTTCTCGAGGGGGAACTCTTCGCGGGTCATTACGTTCTCAATGACGCCGCCAAAATTCATCTGTGCCATGATTTTAATGAATTAAAATGTTGTTATGATGTTTTGTTATTTTGTTGTCTTGTTGACTTGTTGGGTGCGGCCAAGCTCGGCCGCTTAGGGGAACACGTGGGCTACTTCTCGCGCTCTTCCTCGCGCTGGGCGATGTACTGGTCGAGGCGCTCGATGCAGGAACGGGTGACAGCGATGCGACCGGTGCGGACGAACTGGAGGACGCAGCCGAGCTCATTGAGCTTGTCGAAGTGCGACAGGACGTCGCTGGTGATGCCGGTCTTCTCGACGATGGTGTAGGTGGGGTTGACCTCCACGATGCGGGCATCGTAGGTGCGGACGATCTTCGAGATGTTCTTGTCGGCGAGGACCATGGGGGTCGAGAGCTTGAGGAGGGAGGTCTCGAGAATGAAGATCTCGTCGTCTACGAAGCAGTTGGCCTGGAGTACGTCGATACGCTTCTCGATCTGCTTGGTCAGCATCACTGCCATCTCCTGCGTGCAGTAGCAGGTGATGGTGTATTTGTGGACACCAGGGGTAGATGAAGCGCAGACGTTGAGCGACTCGATGTTGACCTGCCGGCGGGTGAAGACAGCGGTAATCTGATTGAGGATACCCGCGAAGTTCTCGGAGTAGATGATGAGGGTGTAGAGGGTCAATCCGTCGTGGCTCACTGCCTTGACTGGCTTGGTGCTGAGCTCGCGGGTCAGGTTCTTCTCGAAGGAGTTGGGGCCCTTCGTATCACACTTTCCGCAGGTGTTGCAGTCGCCGCATTCGGCAACTCCCATCTTATTGTTTGTCTCCATTAGGATAATTGTCAGAATGTAAATTGTCCAATTGCGAAATTAACGAACTTCGAGCAGCATCTCATCGACATTGCCACCGGGAGGTGTCATAGGCAGGATGTTGTCCTCCTCCTTGACCGCGCACTGCAGCAGGAAGGGACCCTTGGTATCGAGCATCTCGCGAATGGCATCGTCGAGATCCTTGCGGTCGATGACAGTGCGGCAGGGGATGCCATAGCCACGGGCAATGAGTTCGTAGTCAGGATTGACCATCGGGGTGAACGAGTAGCGCTTGTTGAAGAACATATACTGCCACTGGCGCACATTGCCCAGGAAGTTGTTGTTCAGCAGAATCATCTTGACCGGAGCCTGCTGCTCCATGATGGTGCCGAACTCCTGAATGGTCATCTGCAGACCGCCGTCGCCAGCGAACATGCAGACCGTACGGTCAGGAGCACCGAACGTGGCGCCGATGGCGGCAGGAATGCCGAAGCCCATCGTACCGCAACCGCCCGAGGTGACTACCGAACGGGGACGGGTGAACTTGAAGTAGCGGCAGCCGAACATCTGGTTCTGACCAACGTCGGTCACCATGATGGCTTCATTGTGGGCAGCCTCACTCACCTTGCGCACCACCTCACCCATCAGCAACGGACCTTCGGTGGGATAGAGCGCGGGCTCGATGACCTTGTGCTCTTCCTTCTCGGCATAGGGCTTGAAGCCAGCTATCCAGGCATCGTGTCGAGCCTCATCTACCAGCATGGCGATGTCAGCGAGCGTCTGCTTGCAGTCGCCCAGTACAGGCAGGTCCACCTTGACGTTCTTGTCGATTTCGGAGGGATCGATCTCAAGATGGATAATCTTCGCCTGCTTGGCATAGGTCTTCAGGTTGCCAGTTACGCGGTCATCGAAACGCATGCCGACAGCGATGAGCAGATCACATTGGTTGGTCATCACATTGGGCGCCAGATTGCCGTGCATTCCCAAGCGACCCATGTTCAATGGATGCTCGGTCGGCGCAGCCGAAAGCCCGAGGAAGGTCTCTCCAAAAGGTATCTGAGCCTTCTCGCAGAGATTGAGCAACTCCTGATTGGCACCAGCGAGCTCTACTCCTTGACCGACGAGCATGAAAGGCTTGACCGACTCGTTGATCATCTGTGCAGCCTTCTCGACAACCGACATGTCGCACTGAGGTACGGGCTTGTATGAGCGGATGAAGTCGACCGTCTGAGGCTCGTAATCCACCATGGCAGTCTGGGCATTCTTGGTAAAGTCGAGCACCACCGGGCCAGGGCGACCAGAACGTGCAATATAGAATGCACGGCTCACAGCCCAGGCAATGTCCTCGGCACGGCGGATTTGGAAGTTCCACTTGGTGATAGGCTGCGTAACGCCTACCACATCGACCTCCTGAAAGGCGTCGGTACCGAGCATGGCAGCGCCCACCTGTCCGCAGATAACGACGATAGGCGTGGAGTCAATCATGGCATCTGCCACACCGGTAATGGTGTTCATGGCTCCAGGGCCTGAGGTCACGATGGCACAGCCTACCTTGCCACTCACACGGGCATAGCCCTGAGCGGCATGCACAGCACCTTGCTCGTGGCGCACCAACACATGATTGAGTGTCTTCTTGTGATCATAGAGCGCATCATAGGTCGGCATGATGGCGCCACCGGGATAGCCGAAAAGCGTAGTCACGCCCTCGTGCTCAAGGCTGCGCATCAAGGCTTCTGCGCCTGAGATTTTTTCCATTCTGTTGATTGGCGAATTGTTTCTAGTTCTGGCTAGGTCTTTGCTAGGTTTCTTCTAGGTCTTTGCTAGGTTTCTTCTAGGTTTTTGCTAGAATTCTACTAGGTCTTTGCTAGTTCTTTCTAGATTGCTTCTAGTTTTTCCAGGGGGTCTTGTCTCTTAGTCGATGATGCGGACACCGCCCTTGTCGGCGCTGGCGACACTCTGAGCATAGGCGCGCAGGGCCTTCGAGACCACACGCTTGCGCTTCAGCGGCTGCTGGGGGCGTGCTGCGAGCTCCTCGTCGGTGAGCTTCACGTTGATGCTTCGGCTGGGGATATCGATGACGATGATGTCGCCATCCACAATCTTGCCGATGTTGCCACCGCTGGCTGCCTCCGGACTGATGTGGCCGATGGAGAGTCCACTGGTACCACCCGAGAAGCGACCGTCGGTGATCAAGGCGCACTCCTTGCCCATGTGCATCGACTTGATGTACGAAGTTGGGTAAAGCATCTCCTGCATGCCGGGACCGCCCTTGGGACCCTCGTGGGTGATGACGACACAGTCACCCTTCTTGACCTTGCCGCCAAGGATGCCCTCACAAGCGTCCTCCTGGCTGTCGAAGACCACAGCAGGACCTTCGAAATGCCACAGCTCAGGTGCCACGCCTGCGGTCTTGACCACGCAGCCATCCTGCGCAATGTTGCCAAACAATACGGCCATACCGCCATCCTTGGTGTAGGCATGCTCGATGTCACGGATGCAACCATTCGCGCGATCGGTGTCAAGAGTCTCCCACTGGCAGTTCTGCGAACCCATCACGGTTGAGAACTTGCCGCCAGGAGCTGAATGATAGATGCGGTCAGCCTCAGGATCGAGGGATTTAGCAATTGGACAATTTACAATCTTACCATCCTGCTCGATGAGACCCGTAATGCTGTACTTCACGATGTCTTCGCCCAACGTAGCGCCATTGACGCGCTTGCAAGAGAGGTCCAGCAGATTGCCCTTGGCAAGTTCGCCGAGGATGCCGAGGATACCGCCGGCGCGGTTCTCCTCCTGGATGCTGTACTTCTGCCAGTTGGGTGCCAGTTTGCAGAGGAAGGGTACCTTACGCGACAGCGCATCGATATCGCTCATCTTGAAGTCGACCTCTCCCTCCTGAGCCACAGCCAGCAGGTGGAGCACAGTATTGGTCGAAGCGCCCATGGCAATGTCGAGGGTCATGGCATTGAGGAAAGCCTGACGGGTAGCAATGGAGCGAGGCAGCACCGAGGTATCGCCCTCCTCGTAGTACTTCAGAGCGTTCTTGACGATGAGATGTGCAGCATCCTTGAAGAGTTGGATACGGTTGGCATGCGTGGCAAGGATGGAGCCATTGCCGGGGAGAGAGAGACCGATGGCCTCGGTCAGCGAGTTCATCGAATTGGCGGTGAACATACCCGAGCAGGCGCCACAGCCGGGACAAGCCGTATGCTCGACAATCTCGAGTTCCTCGTCGCTGACGGTGGGATCGCCGCCCTTGACCATAGCAGTGATGAGGTCAGCGTTTTCTCCATTGACCTTGCCTGCCTCCATAGGACCGCCGCTGACGAAGACGGCAGGAATGTTCAGACGCATGGCTGCCATCAGCATGCCGGGGGTCACCTTGTCGCAGTTCGAAATGCAGACCATGGCATCAGCCTTGTGCGCATTGACCATATACTCGACGGAGTCGGCAATGACGTCACGTGAAGGCAGCGAGTAGAGCATTCCGTCGTGGCCCATGGCAATGCCATCATCCACAGCGATAGTGTTGAACTCGGCGGCATAGCAGCCCATCTTCTCGATCTCGGCCTTGACAATCTGGCCGATTTCATGCAGATGGGTATGACCTGGCACGAACTGGGTAAAAGAATTGACGATGGCAATGATGGGCTTGCCGAACATCTCACGCTTCATTCCATTGGCTACCCACAGGGCGCGGGCGCCTGCCATACGACGACCTTCAGTGGTCTGGGCACTTCTGAGCTGGATTTTCATCTCTCTATAGTTGTTTACTAATTTACATTGGTCGTACTTTCGCGCCATTGGTGTGTCTCTGACCAATGGCGTCTCGTGGAGTTGTCCGTCTCGCGCGTACCTTATTATATTGTGATGAGAAGAACATGACCATAAGAACACAATACGCGAAAAGTGGGGCAAAGATACACAAAATAATTGACATGGCAACAAAAGATGGCAAAATTTTTCGTTTTTTTTTGTTTTTTCTCCAATTTCATGCAAAAAAGCACCTATAAACGGCAAAATCGATGCTTTTCAATCCTATTTTTACGGCTTACGACCGAGAAAGGGCTGTGCCTCACAGCCGGCACAGCCCTTTAAAATCTTGGATGTTAGAAAAAGCAGATTACTTCACTGCCTTGAACGACATGTCGAGGCCCTTGACGGAATGGGTCAGCGCACCGAAGGAGATGAAGTCGACGCCTGCCTGAGCGTAAGGAAGCATCGTATCGTAGGTGATGCCACCGCTTGACTCGGTCTCCGGTCGCTGGATGCCATGTTCCTGAGCATAGGCAGCCACACGCTGTACGGCAACAGCGGTGTTGGCAGGAGTGAAGTTGTCGAACATGATGCGGTCCACGCCTTCGGCGAGTGCCTGATCGAGCTCGTCGAAGTTGCGCACCTCGACTTCGATCTTGAGGTTCTTGCCCTTGTCGGTGCAGTATTGCTTGGCACGGCTGACGGCGTTATGGATGCCACCTGCGAAGTCGACATGATTGTCCTTGAGCAGGATCATGTCGAAGAGGCCGATGCGGTGATTGCAACCGCCACCGATCTTGACAGCCTGCTTCTCGAGGATGCGCATGCCTGGAGTGGTCTTACGGGTGTCGAGCACGCGGGTGCCGGTGCCTTCGAGTGCCTTGACATAGCGGGCGGTCATGGTGGCGATGCCACTCATGCGCTGCATGATGTTGAGCATGAGACGCTCTGTCTGAAGGAGCGACTGCTCACGACCGGTGACAATGAAAGCAACGTCGCCTGGCTTGACGTGGGCGCCATCGTGAATGAAGACCTCCATCTGGAGTTCAGGATCGAAAGCGGCAAAGACCTGACGGGCAATGTCAACGCCTGCGAGGATGCCCTCCTCCTTGACGATGAGGCGCTGACGGCCGATGGCATCAGCAGGGATACAGCAGAGTGTGGTGTGGTCACCATCGCCGATGTCCTCGGCGAAACTGAGCTTGATGAGCTCGGCAATGAGCTCGTTTACGATTTTCTCGTCCATTTATTTGACTATTTGACTATTTACAATTTGACAATGCAAGTTACAATCTGACAATGCAAGTTACAATCTGACAATTCAGGTAAGGGGGACTGCAGTCTCATCGGTGACATGCTCGAGCGACTCGCGATTAACCACGGGATTGCTGTACATGGTGAGGAGCATCTGCCAGAGGTATTCCTCGTCGCGATTGGGAATATCAATCTTGGCGAGCTGGCCGTTAAGGTAAGACAGCGCCTTCTGATACTCCTCGTCGGTATACATCTTGCTGTACTTCTTGGTATCGAACTTCATGTCGTAGGCTACATAGTTGACGGGGAAGAGTTCCATGGCGCCATGGATCATGTGGTCAATGGTCTGGCAGGTGCAGTTGACCTGGGCATTCTTGTCATTGATCCAAGGGAAAGTATCGAAGTGCTCATTGAGTTCCTGGGTGAAGCGGTAGCGAATGCGTCCCTTGTAACCGCTCATGCCGGTGACCATGCTCTTGACATCGTCGGCCTTGGTCTTCTTCCACACCGGATTGTCACGCTTGAGCTGGAACTCGGCAGCCTTGAGATAGTCGCACGGGTCGAACTCGTAGCTGATAGCAACGGGGACGACATGGAGGTCACGGATGTTCTGCATAATGTCCTTGCTGGAACCGCCCATCGAAAGCATCTTGATGACGCTCGCCTGAGTGCAGTCGGAGTTGTCCTTTGAACGTCCTTCACGCTGTGCCATCCAGACGCTGATGCCACGGTCACAGATCTCCTGATGGATATAGGCAGACATCTTGACCGAAGCCATGAGCAATTCACGACCGGTGACGTCACGACGGACGACGAACGACTTGTTGACTCGGACGAGATCCTCAATCCATGGAGCAGCAAAGAGGTTGTTGCCGATGGCAATCTCACTGGTCTCCTGGCCATGCTTGTGGAGCTGCACGTTGAGCAAGGCAGAGTCGAGCACGATGTCGCGGTGATTGGTGATGAAGAGGTGACCGTGCGAGAAGTCGAGGTCCTCGATGCCATAAGCCTCGACACCGTCAGTGCACTTCTGGCAAAGCATGTCGAGGAAGAAGATGACAATGGAGGTCTGGAAATCCTTGATGGTCTGACACTTCAGGATCTGCTGCTTCACCATCTCTGGCTGAATCTGAGGGAAAGCACCCTGAATGAAGCTCACGATTTCGGGCCGATCGGCGAGGGGCCAAAGCTTACTGGGGACGTCGCTGTCGTAATAGCAGCGGATGTCGTCAAAGTTGTACTCCATAAGATTATATTTTGGGTTGTTTTGTTGCTTGGTTGTATTGTTGAACAATAGGCGAAGCCACGTCTAACGTGGCACGAGTCCATGCGTTCAACCGAAGGCAATCACATCATCCATGACCTCAGAGATGTCGATGCCGGCGGCACGAACCTCCTGAGGAATGAAGGAGGTGGCAGTCATGCCTGGGGTGGTGTTGACCTCAAGTAGGTGGGGCTCATCACCGATGATGATGTAGTCCACGCGAATGATGCCCTTGGCACCGACATAGCCGTAGATACGGCGGGTAAGCTCCTGCACGCGCTGTGTCATCTCAGGGCTGATACGGGCAGGGGTAATCTCCTCAACGGCACCATTGTACTTGGCATCGACATCGAAGAACTCCTTCTTCGAGACCACTTCGGTGATGGGCAATGCCTGAAGGCCTCGCCGTGAAGTATAGCACCCACAGGTGATCTCGGTGCCCTGCATGAACGACTCGATGATGACCTCGCCCGTTGCCTCATGCTTGGCTGCCTGGATGGCAGGTTGCAATTCGTCGGCTGCCTTGACCTTGGTGGTGGCGTAGCTGGAACCACCGCTATTGGGCTTCACGAAGACAGGCAGTCCCAACTGAGCGATGCACTGCTCGGTGCTTACCTCGTCACCCACGTGCAGCAGAATACTCTTGGCTACCGGGATGTCGAAGGTCGAGAGGTAACGGTTGCAGGTGAACTTGGAGCAAGTCAGAGCCGCTGCCAGCACGCCGCAGCAGGAATAGGGCAGGCGAATCATATCGAAGTAGCCCTGGAGGATGCCGTTCTCACCGGGAGTGCCATGGATGATGATATAGGCGAAGTCGAAAGTGAGCTTTCGTGATGCACGGTTCACAGTGCAGGATGCACGATTATTACCTCCGTCATCCGACACATTCAATCGTGCATCGTGCATTGAGCATTGTGCATCATCCATACGGACCGAGAAGTCCTCGCGGTCGACAGGCAGAGTGTGTTCCCAGTCATAGTGTTCGCCATCGTAAGGCACGTACTTCCATTCCGTACCACGGATTACGATGATGCTGGTGTCATATTTGGCGTGGTCCATGAAGCTCCAGATGCCTTGGGCACTGCGGAGCGAGACCTCATATTCGCTGGAGTCACCTCCAGCTACGATAGCAATTTTCTTTCTCATTTTTCTCTATTACTGATATAGTCGCGCCAACGCTCGACGAGTTGGGTCATGTCGGCGGGCAAGGGTGCCTCGAAGTCCATCTCCTCGCCCGTCACAGGGTGGCGGAAGCCAAGGGTGCGGGCATGGAGTGCCTGACGTGGGCAGACGTCGAAACAGTTACGCACGAACTGCGAATATTTGGCGAAGGTGGTGCCCTTCAATATCTGGTCACCGCCATAAGTCTTGTCGTTGAAAAGGGTATGCCCCAGGTGCTTCATATGGACACGTATCTGATGGGTGCGTCCAGTCTCGAGCCGGCACTCGACGAGGGTGACGTAGCCCAAACGCTCCAGGACGCGGTAGTGAGTGACGGCAGGCTTGCCTTCCTCACTGCCCTCAGGATAAAAGTCCATGAGGGTACGGTCGCGATGGTTGCGGCCGATGTTGCCCACAATGACGCCCTCATCCTGATCCACATGTCCCCACACGAGTGCAGTATAGAGGCGACGGGTGGTCTTGTGGAAGAACTGGCGGCTCAGCGAGGTACCCGCGTCCTCCGTCTTGGCGATGACCAGCAGACCAGAGGTCTCCTTGTCAATGCGGTGGACGAGGCCCATGCGTTGCTGAAAAGAACCCTCTCCTGCAACCTCAGTCGTGGAGGAGTTTTCGCCTTCGTCATCGGAAGTTTCAGACTCCTCGTCATTGCCTCCGAGGTCAATCTCGATGCCCTGCTGAATGAAGTGATGGGCAAGGGCATTGACCAAAGTGCCGGTATAGTTGCCATGACCAGGATGCACTACCATGCCGGCTGGCTTGTTGACCACCAGCAGGGCATCGTCCTCGTAAACGATGTCGAGGGGGATGTCCTCAGGAACGATTTCGGTGCTGTGACGCGGCCGGTCCATCATGACCTGTACGACGTCGCCTGGGCGCACCTTGTAATTGCACTTCTCTGGCTTGCCATTGACCAGGATGAAGCCTCCTTCAGCGGCATTCTGGATGCGGTTGCGGCTGGTGCCGACGATGCGGTCGACCAGGAACTTGTCGACTCGCAAGGGACTCTGGCCACGGTCAGCCACGAAACGGAAGTGTTCGAAGAGCTCTGTATCTGTATTTACTCCATCCATGCCTCTTCCGCCTCTGAGATTTCAGGCTCCATCTCGATACTGGTGGAACCCACACGCACCACCACTCTAGTGCCAAAGGGATATTCACGGCCAGGCTGCATCTCGACGCCATCGCTCGTGACGCTGAGCACGAGGTCATCCATCTCGCTAGCCACCTGCTTGACCGAATCGACCACAAAGCCGAGCGATCGCAGCGTGGAGAGCGCCTGGCGACTGCCTCCCTCGCGCACCTCCTGCATCCTGACCATGCGCACGCCGTAGGCATTGATGGTAAGGTAGACGATGCGGCCCTTCTTGACCGGCAGTCCGGCTGCAGGCATCTGCTCGACGATGGCACCCGGACGCAGGTCGGCATAGACCGAGTCGATGACCATAGACTTGAGTCCTTTCTGCTCGAGGAACTCCTGCGCTTGCTCGAGGGCGATGCCATGGAGGCTGGGCACTTCGACGCGCTCGGAGTGACGGGTGTAACTGTCGAGCCAAAGCGAGAGACCTGCCACGAGCAGGATGACGACAGCGGCTATGATGAGCACATTCAAGCCAACCATCTTGCCGAAGTAGCCCCATGAGCTACGACGGCCTGTATTATTATCTTGTGCCAATTTATTATACCTATTTATATTATTATACGGGCGCAAAGATAGCAATTTTTGTGAATAAAAACAAACAAATGGCGAAAAAATCTTCATAATTTAAAAAAGTTGACCCCGATTGACCCATATTTCGCAAAAAAGTAGTATCTTTGCAGCGCAATTTCAGACAAAAAAAAGAATATGAAGAATAAGGCTATCATCATCTCGACCGCCATTCTGGTACTACTGGCATTGGGCGGGGCTGGCTACTACATCTGGCTGCAGTCGCAGAAGATCCAGGAACTGAACGAATGCTTCGCGCTCGAGAAAGAGCAACTCGAAGACGAGTACACACAGCTTGCCATCCAATATGAGGGCTACAAGCTGCAGGTCAACAACGATTCCCTGGAGCAGAAACTCGAGGACCAGCGCATCAAGATGCAACGCCTGGTGGAGGAACTGCGCCAGACCAAGGCACAGGACGCCAAGAAGATTGCCTCGCTGCAGAAGGAACTCAAGACGGTGCGTGCTGCACTGAAATACTACATCGCGCAGGTCGACTCGCTCAACCGCGTCAACGAGGCGCTCATCGCCGAGAATCAGCAGATCAAGACTGACATGGCGGGCGTGCAGCGCCAGAACCAGCAAGTACGTCACGAGAACGAGACGCTGACCAAGAAGGTGACCGTAGCCGCCCAACTCTCAGCCACCAACGTCTCCGTGACTGCTCTGGACAAGAAAGACAAAGTGGAGAAGAAGCAGAGGGTCGATAAGCTCGCCAAGTTCCAGGTGAACTTCACCATCGCCGCCAATGTCACCGCAGCGACTGGCGAAAAGGACGTCTATCTGCGTATCCTTCGTCCCAACGAAGAGGTGCTGACCAACGGGCAGAGCGGAAAGTTCAAGTATGAGAATACGATGGTGGACTACTCGGCACGCAAGACCATCGAGTACGGCGGTGAAGAGACTCCCGTGACCATCTACTACAAGCGCGGAGAGTCGCTCAATGCCGGCACATACACCGTGGAGCTCTATGCCGACGGCTCTATGATCGGACGGGGTGCGATTACGCTCAAATAATGAGCAGAAGCAAAAAGACAAAAAGTCGATGGGAAAGTTCATCAGCAATCTACAGTTCGCGCTTAGATTCCTGACGAGGGACATCTGGCGCTACACGGACGAAGACGTTCGAGGCATCCTGGGATGGCTGATGAATGCCTTCAAGGCGGTGTGGCTGTCGATACGCTTCTTCACTGCCCATCGCATCATGCAACGCGCCTCGGCATTGACCTACTACACGTTGCTCGCCGTGGTCCCCATCTTCGCACTCATTTTGAGTATCGGCCGCGTACTGGGCATCCAGTCTGCCATCGACCAGATGCTCCAAGGCAATGCCAACAGCGTGGCGATGCAGTACATCCTTCAGTTCGCCGATTCCTATCTCAGCCAGGCCAAGAACGGCATCATCATCGGCGTAGGTCTGGTGGTGCTGCTGTGGGTAATCTATTCGCTGATAGGCAACGTGGAGGACGTCTTCAACGACATCTGGCAGCAGAAGAAGGGACGTGGGCACATGCAGCGCATCCCGCTCTATCTGACCCTCATGATTCTGGTGCCGCTGGGCTTGCTGCTCAGTTCGGGCGCCCAGATCCTGCTGCAGACCTATCTGAAGACTGACATCATGAACCACGAGCTCAGCCTCGCCTTGCAGCGTGTGCTGCGCTGGGCTCCCTACGGACTCATCATCTTGATGTTCACCTTGCTCTACATCGTCCTTCCCAACTGCAAAGTGAAGTTCCGCAACGCGCTCACCGCGGGCCTGGTGGCAGGCGCTGGCTTCATCGTCTTCCAGGGGCTCTACATCTCGGGACAGATCTGGGTGAGCAAGTACAATGCCATCTATGGTTCGTTCGCAGCACTTCCCCTGCTCCTGCTGTGGGTCCAGATGTCATGGATCATCTGCCTCTATGGCGCCGAGTTGTCGTACGCCTCGCAGAACATCCAATACTACAATTTCGAGAACCTCGAGGAGAAACTTCCCCGCCAATATCGTGACTTCCTGCTTGTGCTGGTGGCTGCCGTAGTCTACCGTCGCATGGAGCAGGGCGAGGCTGCACCGACCACCGAGGAGGTAAGCCAGGAGTTGCACCTGCCAGCCAAAATCACAGGCGAACTGATACGCCAGCTGGCTGACCTGGGCATCATCCGCGAGACCGTAGCCGAAGATCCACACCAGGCCAACAACTGGACCCCAGGCCTGCCCACTGACACCTGCTCAGTAGCCAGCCTGCTGGAACTGGTATCAACTACGGGTGAGGACCAGCTCAAAGTCAAGTACAAGGAGCAGTTCCATCATGAGTGGCAAACCTTCGAGGCGATGCAAGAGGCTGCCCGCAAGGAGGGCGAATCGATGTTGCTGCGTGATATTTCTTTCGACAAGTTTAAACTTTCATTCACTCCCATAGTCAAACCAGATAAAAAGAACAAGAAAAAGAAACGTAATTGATCATTCAAATGAAAAAGAAGAACCTTTACCTTGCCGCCCTCATCGGCATCTCTGCGCTGATGAGCAGCTGCGTCACCCAGAAGCAGTACGCTTCGCTGCAGGATGACTACGCCTCACTGATGACCAAGTATAATGACGCGCAGATAGCCCTGGCCTCCTGCGAGACCGGCAGCAAGAGCCTCGAAGAGCGCCTTGCCGAAGCCAAGGCGCAGAACGACAAGCTCCTCGAGCAGTACCAGTCGCTCCAGACCTCGCTCGACAAGAGCATCCACCAGTCGGGCACCAACATCGCCAAGCTGGTCGACGAGATCAACGCCTCCAACAAGTACATCAAGCAGCTCACCGATGCCAAATCGAAGAGCGATTCGCTCAACGTAGCCTTGACCAACAAGCTGACCCGCTCCCTCTCACGCGAGGAGCTCAAGGACGTCGACGTCCAGGTGCTGAAGGGCGTTGTCTACATCTCACTCAACGACAACATGCTCTACAAGACCGGCTCGTATGAGATTTCGGACAAGGCGGACGAGACCCTTTCGAAAATTGCCAAGATCATCACCGACTACAAGGAATATGAGGTGCTCGTCGAAGGCAACACCGACAATGTGCCCATCAGCCGCGAGAACATCCGCAACAACTGGGACCTCTCATGCCTCCGTGCCTCAAGTGTCGTCATGGCACTGCAGAACAAGTATGGCGTCGATCCCAGCCGTCTGACCGCTGGTGGCCGTGGCGAATACAATCCGCTGGAATCGAACGACACCGATGCCGGACGCAGCCGCAACCGCCGCACCCAGATCATCATCACTCCCGAACTCGACCAGTTCCTGGAGCTCATCGACGAGGCTCCCGCTGCCGAGTAATCGACAAGTTCTGTCCGTCGGGCTGGACGGGTTCACCATTCCAGCACGACCCCGCAATGCATAACCCCTCCACAGGGTAATTTCTCAATCCAGTATCTAACCCCTTAACCAGTCAGGGCGTCCCGAACTATTCGTGGACGCCCTGATTTGTATCAGACCCAAAGTTGCTCCAAGTCCAAAATGTAAAATATTGCCCCCGGACCAGCATTGAAGTCCAGGGGCAATAATATAAATGAATCTAAAAGGATACTGTCAGATTACTCAGCCTTCTTGCCAGCCTCGTAACGAGCATTAAGGATGTCGAGCACCTCCTTGGTGATGTCGTACTTGTCCTTTACGAAGAAGACGGTAGTGTTGGGCACACTGGTGTAGATGACCTCAAAGTTCTTCTCCTTGTTGTACTCAGTGAGCACAGCCTTGATGGAGTCGTTGACGCGGTCGAAAGCCTGGCTCTGGAGCAGGGCAAGGTCCTGCTGGAGGGCATTGGCATGCTGCTCGATCTGAGCCTGCTTCTGCTGCAGACGGTTCTGCTCGGACTGAGCGCGCTGCTCGCCACCGATGAACGAATTGGTCTGAACCTTCTGCATGAAGTCCTGATACTCGCGCTGGAACGAAGCCATCTGCTTGTTGACCTGATCCTCAGCCTGCGACTTCTGCTTGATCAGTTCCTGGGTAAGGTCGATCTGGAGCTGGTAGTTGTTGTAGAGCGAATCAGCCTGGATAAAGGCGATTGGGAGGGACTCACCCTCAGACAGTGCGCCGCCAGCTACCTTGGCTGCGCCAGCGTTCTGTGCGTTGTTGCAGGAGGTCAGGCCTCCGGCGAGCGCTGCTGCCACAACCAGGGCAGAAGCGAAATAGTTAGCTTTTTTCATATAGTATAATAAAGTTATTTAATTTTTCTGATTGGATTCACTCCTTGCTGTCCGACGGCTTGAGGTCGTCGTCATTGTAGAGCCCCTTTCTGTGGCGTTCCTCATAATCCTGCGTCTGCACGCAATGGATTCCACGGTCGCGCATCGCCTTGGATTGGCTCACATGGGTCTTAGGGAAGGTCCCATTTTTCACAAATAATACCTTAATTGCTAAAAAAACAAAAGATATTAAAAGAATTCCGACCGAAATGATGAAAGTTTGCCACATTTTTCGTATCTTTGCACCCGCAAAACGACGATTACTGAACTTCCGGCAATCCATTGACGCGCGAATGCGGGTGCAAAGATACGAAATTTCTAAATCAATGACGCATTTTTGTCCACGATTTTAGGAAAAAAGCATACATCTCGGCAATATTTAACAATTATTATTATTGCGCAGACCCAAAATTGAACAAAAAACGACCATCAACATAACAAAACAACTCTATAACAAAACAACGTCGCAATGCGACAAAACAACTAACGATTATGGAAATCAAGAACCTTGAGCCCAAAATCTTTTGGGAAATCTTCGATGCCATCACCAAGGTGCCCCGTCCCAGCAAGAAGGAGGAGCAAATCCGCGCATGGCTTGTCAACTTCGCCAAGGAGCATGGCCTGGCATGTAAAGTCGATGCCACAGGCAACGTCCTGATCAGCTGCCCCGCCACCCCTGGCCGTGAAGACCGCGAGACCCTCATCATGCAGGCGCACATGGATATGGTATGCGAGAAGAACTCCGACATCGAGCATGACTTCGAGCATGACCCATTGGAGACCTACATTGACGGCGACTGGGTAACTGCCAACGGCACCACCCTCGGCGCTGACGACGGCGCAGGCGTAGCCCTGTCGCTTGCCGCCATGCTCGACAAGACCTACGAGCACGGTCCGCTGGAGTTCCTCTGCACCTACGACGAGGAGACCGGCATGACCGGTGCCAACCTGCTGAGCGAGGGCTTCATGAACGGCAAGTTGCTGCTCAACCTCGACTCCGACCTCGAGAACCAGATCTTCATCGGCTGCGCCGGTGGCCGCGACACTACCGCACGCTGGACCTATGCTGCCATCCCTGCTCCCCAGAGCCTCTACTACGCCAAGGTGACCGTCTCCGGTCTCAAGGGCGGTCACTCGGGCGGCGACATCCATCTGGGCCGCGCCAATGCCAACAAGGTGCTTGCACGCTTCCTGAGCCAGCAGCACGACCTGCAGCTCGCCGAAATCAAAGGCGGCAACCTGCGCAACGCTATCCCACGCGAGGCTTACGCCGTCGTCGGCATGCCGATGAGCCGCAAGGATGAATTCGTCGCCGAACTCAACAAGTACGTTGCCATCGTCGAGAAGGAGGTGGCACTGACCGACCCCGAGTTCAAGATGACGGTCGAGACTGTCGATACGCCTAAGACCTGCATCGAGCCTGGTGTGGTCGACAAGGTCATGAAGGCACTCATCGCAGCTCCTCACGGCGTGATCGGCATGAGCCAGTCGATGCCCGGACTCGTCGAGACCTCGACCAACCTCGCCTCCATCAAGATGGACGAGGCAGCCGGCACCATCACCATCGCCACCAGCCAGCGCTCCAGCGTCGAGAGCCAGAAGGCAATGATCTGCCAGCAGATGAAGACCATCTTCGAACTCTGCGGCGCCGAAGTCACTCAGGGTGACGGTTACCCAGGCTGGGCACCCAACCCCAACAGCCGCATGGTCAAGGTCACAGAGGCTGCCTATCGCAAGGTTTACCAGTCTGAGCCTGAGACCACCGCTATCCACGCAGGTCTCGAGACCGGTCTCTTCCTCACCAAGTACCCTTGGCTCGACATGGTCAGCGTTGGTCCTACCATGGTTGCCATCCACTCGCCAGAAGAGAAACTCTCCATCTCGTCCGTTGCCAAGTTCTGGCCTTACGTCAAGGAGATCATATCTTCGATTTGAGACGCTCCTATTTTGACGCCACGAGGCTCGATTTATCAACAATGAGCTGAGTTATCAACAAAAAATTTCACTTTTTCGGGCAAATATTTGGATATTCCACGAAATATTCCGATATTTGCCCGATTATTTTAATCAAAGAACGTGCATACGCGCGTTAATATCGAACAGAATACGAACTATAAATACACTACTGAATTATGAAATTCGAAGTACTCAGCTCTGACCTTATGAGCCACCTGAACGCCGTCAGCCGCGTCCTCGTGGGCAAGAATGCCATGCCCATCCTCGACAACTTCCTCTTCGTCATCAAGGAGGACAAGCTCACCATCACCGCCAGTGATGGCGATACCACGATGATCACCTCTGTGCCTGTCACCAACGTCGAGTCATCTGGAGCATTCGTCGTTCCTGCCAAGACCCTCATCGAGCCCCTCAAGGAGATGCCTCAGCAGCAGCTCACCATCGAGGTCGACAACGGCAACTACGAGGTCATCGTCAGCTATGTCAACGGCAAGTACAACTTCATCGGCGGCAACGCAGCCGAGTACCCTGTGCTCAAGGAGCTGGAGCCCGACCGCAAAGTCTTCGAGATCAATCCCCAGGCATTGCTCAACGGCATCCAAAGCACCATCTTCGCCACAGCCGACGACGAACTCCGTCCGGTGATGAACGGCATTTACTTCGACATCAAACCCGACAGCGTCATTTTCGTAGCTTCCGACTCGAAGAAGTTGGTCCGCCTCATCAACAGCGCCACCGCTCCCGGTTTCGAGGCCAACTTCATTCTGCCCAAGAAGCCTGCCACCCTGCTCAAGAACATCATTACCAAGGACCAGCTGCTCTGCACCGTCAGCTTCGACTCCAAGAGCGCTCGCTTCCAGCTCAGCGACTACGAGCTCAGCTGCCGTCTCATCGAGGGCCGCTATCCCCGCTACGAGGTGGTCATTCCCAAGAACAACACCAACCGCCTCACCATCGACCGCCAGTCGTTCCTGTCTTCGTTGCGTCGCATCGCCGTCTTCTCCAACAGCGCCACCAACCAGGTCAAGTTCGAACTCAGCCCAGTCAACCTCACCATGTCGGCTCAGGATGTCGACTATTCGACTGCAGGCACCGAGACCATCCAGTGCTCGTACGACGGCAACCCCATGAGCATCGGCTTCCGCGCCAGCTTCCTTATCGAAATCCTCAACACCATCACCTCGCAGGATGTCGAGATGCTGCTCAGCGATGGTGCACGTGCCGGTCTGGTCACCCCTGTCCAGAACAACGAGGGCGAAGAGCTCCTGATGCTCATCATGCCCATGATGCTCTCTGACTTCTAATGTCGCAAAGCGACGTTGTTATGTTGTATTGTTATTATGTTGTTATGTTGTTTTATTGAATGATACGGCAAAACAAAATAACAAAACAACCCTACAACGTTGCGAAGCAACCTACCCATCATGAAACTGAATCTCAAGAAGCCCATCATCTTCTTCGACCTTGAGACCACAGGCCTCAGCGTCACCAAGGATCACATCGTACAACTCAGCTACATCAAGGTGATGCCCAATGGAGAAGAGGAGGAGGGCGACATCCTCATCAATCCCGGCATGCCTATCCCTGCCGAGACCACGGCCATCCACGGCATCACCGACGAGATGGTCCGGGACAAGGAGACCTTCGCCCAGATGGCAAAGCGTCTGGAGCAGACCTTCAAGGGCTGCGACCTGGCTGGCTACAACTCCAATCGGTTTGACGTGCCCATGCTCATCGAGGAGTTCCTGCATGCCGGCATCAAGTTCGACCTCTCGAAGGTCCGTTGCGTCGACGTGCAGAGCATCTTCTACAAGAAGGAGCCCCGCACCCTCACCGCCGCCTACAAGTTCTACTGCGGCGGCAAGGCATTCGAAGGGGCACACAATGCGATGAACGACATCCGCGCCACCTATGAGGTGCTGCAGGCTCAGCTCGACCGCTATGCCAACGATGAGGAAGAGCCCGTACAGAACGACATTGAATGGCTCGGGAAGTACACCCGCATGAACCGCAACGTTGACCCCATGGGAGCCATGGTTTACGATGACAAGGAACGTCCCTGCTTCAACTTCGGCAAGTTCAAGGGGCGTCCCGTCGTCGAGGTACTCCGCCAGGAGCCAAGCTACTATGCCTGGTTCATGAATTGCGACTTCGCCGAATCGTCCAAGCAGGTGCTGACGCAAATCAAGTTCTCCATGATGGCGAAGTGACCTCTTTGTAAAGAGTTAAGAGTTAAAAGTTAAAGATTGAATGTTATGGGTATCCAAGTGCATTGCAGACGAGGAGCGGCTCACTGTGGCAGACAGTGGGCTGACCGCTGGCTGACCCTAATGCTGACAATTTTTAATTTTTCACTTTTGATTTTCAATTCAGTTCCTGCCCATGCGCAGGAGCTGAATGCCACCGTCACCATCAATACCCAACAGATTGACGCCTCGCTCCGCGACCGCTTCACCACGCTCAAGGAGAGTCTGGAGGAGTTCATCAATGGTCAGCAGTGGACCAACGCTCAGTTTGCCACTGCCGAGAAGATTACCTGCACCTTCGCACTCACCATCAACGAAGTGGCATCTACCGATGTCTACAATGCATCGCTCACCGTCCAGGCACGTCGCCCCGTCTACAATGCCTCCTATCAGTCCACGTTGCTCAACTGGCGCGACGATGCCGTGGTCCTCCCCTATCAGGAGGGAGAGAACCTCACCTACAACGAGTTCAACCTCGATAACGAGTTCATCGCTACCGTAGCATATTATTGCTACCTGCTGCTCGGCATTGACTTCGACTCATTCAGTTCGCTCGGAGGCGAGTCCTACCTGCGCAAGTGTGAGTCAATCGTCAGCCAGATGCAGTCCAGCGACAGCAAGGGTTGGAAGGCCTTTGACTCGAAGACCAATCGTCATGCCCTCATCACTGCCCTGCTCGAGCAGGCTCAGCAGCCGTACCGCAAGCTCTGGTACACCTACCATCGCCAGGGGCTCGACCAGATGGCACAGTCGGTCGACAAAGGCCGTGCCCAGATCACTGCTGCCCTACCCGACCTCAAGGAGGTACGGTCAGCCGATGCCATGACACCGCTGCTAAGCCTCTTCATCACCGCCAAGCAGGACGAGCTCTGCAACATCTACAGCGAAGCTCCCATGTCGGAGAAGAAGTCCATCTACGACCTGCTCACCGACCTCTTCCCCACCTACTCATCTCAACTTGCCTCAATCAAGGAAGAATATCAAGAATGAAAAATAATATTTTTCGGATTCATCATTGATGATTCTTAATTCATAATTATGGCTAAAGGGGAAATTATCAATTATGAATCATCAATTATGAATTAATCAATCGAAGATTAATGCTCCTCTCCCTTCACATCACCAGCTACGCCCTCATTGACCACCTGGAGTTCCAGCCGGGGCGGGGTCTCACCGTCATCACGGGCGAGACGGGTGCCGGCAAGTCCATCATCATGGGCGCCCTGGGTCTTATCCTCGGTCAGCGCGCCGATGCCAAGGCGGTACGCACTGGTGCCACCAAGTGCGTCATCGAGGCATCGTTCGACATCTCTGCCTACGGGCTGGAAGACTACTTCCGCCAGAACGACTTGGAGTACGACGCCACTGGCACCATCATCCGCCGCGAAATCTACGCTACGGGCAAGAGCCGCGCCTTCGTCAATGACATCCCCGTGCAGCTCCAGATGCTACGCGAGCTGGGCACTCACCTCATCGACATCCATTCGCAGCACCAGAACCTGCTGCTCGGGCAGGATTCCTTCCAGCTCTCGGTCATCGATGCCTTGGCGCATAACCAATTCGAACTAGGCCAATACAGCACTGTCTATCGCGAACTCACCGCCCTGCGACACCGCATCAAGCAGTTGCGCGAAGAGGCAGCACGCAATGCCCAGGAGGCAGACTACGTGCGCTACCAGTTTGCCCAGCTCGACGATGCCAATCTCCAGGAGGAGGAACAAGAAGAGCTCGAACAGGAGCAGGAACTGCTCAGCCATGCCGAAGAGATCAAGTCGAGCCTCTGCGAGATTCACGAGGGGCTCGATGGCGAAATGGAGTCGGTCGTGCAGCTCATCAAGCAGATGTCGCAGAAGGCACACGAGCTGTCGCACCTCTACCCTGCCATTGCCGAGATAGCCGAGCGACTGGAGACCGACTACATCGACCTCAAGGATATCGCTGACGACGTGGACAGCCAGGCAGAGGAGGTACAGTTCGACCCGCAACGACTCGAGCAGGTCGAAGAGCGACTGAGCCTGCTCTACCAGCTCCAGAAGAAGCATGGGTGCCAGAACGTGGCAGAACTCATCCAGCTGCGCGACCAGCTTGCCGAGCGCATGCTCCACATCGATGGCAGCGACGAGGAGATCGAGGAACTCGAGCAGCAGAACCGCCAGCTCACCGCCCAAGCCACCAAGTGTGCTGCCGCTCTCACCGCCACACGTCGACGCGCCGCCCAGGAACTGCAGTCGTCGCTCATTGAGCGCGTCTCCTACCTCGGCATGCCCAACCTCCGCTTCGAGGCCAAGATTGATGAGGCACAGATGCACAATGCAGGATTGAATGCTCCGGATGTCGATGGCAACAATCGTGCATCGGGCCTTGTGAACCGTGAACCCCATTTCACCCCCACCGGAGTCGACCACATCGAGTTCCTCTTCTCTGCCAACAAGAATCAGCCACTCCGTCCTGCCGGCGAAGTGGCTTCAGGAGGCGAGATCAGCCGCCTCATGCTCGGCATCAAGAGCCTGGTGGCTTCGGCACGCACCTTGCCCACCATCATCTTCGACGAAATCGACACCGGCGTATCGGGCGACATTGCCGACCGCATGGGCGAAGTGATGAAGGAACTCTCCGAACACCTGCAGGTCATCACCATCACCCACCTGCCTCAGGTGGCTGGCAAGGGGCAACAGCACTTCCGCGTCTACAAGGCGGACACTGCCGACCAGACCATCACGCACATCGAACAACTCACGCCCGAACAGCGTCTACAGGAAATCGCCCGCATGCTCAGCGGCTCGAACATCACCGCCGAAGCTCTTGCCAATGCCAAGACGCTGATACAGTGAGACAGCCGATTCTGGCGCCATCGAATAAACTGCTGACCACAAATGATTAACTAGAAACTCAGAAATCATAGAAACATTCCGGTGCATACCTGGTTTCTATGGTTTCTGAGTTTCTAGTTATTTTTGATGTCTGAATTTTCAGTTATAATTATACTAAGGCGCTCGATTGTTTACCTTGTCACACCCCAGCTCAGCGGAACCCACTGACCGGGGTCATTGACAGAGGCCTCACCTCCGCCGCCAGCCGTATAGGCGCGCTCGCCACACAGATACAGGCTTCCACCTGTCACCGAGATGCCAAGTGAGTCCGCCTGCAAGGCATCCTTCGTGCTGTAGCTTCGCACCAGGCCTCCAGTCTGCTGATATTGCTGCTTCGAGTGGATACCATCCTTCGGGGAATCCTTGACGTCAATATGGCATCCACTGTGCACACGGATGTACTCGTCGCTGGCGATGCCATGCTGATGATGACCCGTCACAGTCAAAGCGCCCTTGCCACTGAAGATGAGCTGTCCTTCGCTGAAGAGGCAGCCTTTCTCGTCCTCCTCAGGCTCTGCCACGGCATCGCTGGCATACGTTGCGCTATCGCACAAGACGTTCGCCGTCCCTTCGTCGAGGGTCACGAAGCAACGCTTCTTGGTCTGAATGCTGATGGCAGGTCCATCCGGGCACGTCAGTTCGATGCCAGCCAGCACAAGCTGGAACTTCTTGGCGGAATAGACCTTCAGCTGACCATTGTCCGATGCACCCTGCAGGCGATAGGTCACCTTGCCTCGAGCATCGTCGGCATCCTCGGCGCTCTCCAGGTTGGTCACGACCACGCGACCACCATTGACCGTCACGGTCACGCCCTTCTTTTCCTGCGGATTGTCCACGGCCACCGTCTCGCCACTCCACGTCAGAGTCACCACGCGGTTTGCCTTGAAGTCCTGGTTCTCCAGATAGTCGTCGTAGTCAGCAGCCAGTGTGTCGGTGGGTACCGTCTCGCTGGCATCGGTGAACGAAGCGAAGGGCAGCGCTGCATCCCACTGGAGCCATGCCGTCTCGTAAGGTATCTGTACGGGCTCCTCAGGCTCCTCGTCGGCAATGTAGCGTTCCGTATCGGCGCAGGACGAGAGGAGCATGCTCAATGCTGCAAATATATATATTCTTTTCATACCTCAGAAGCTATAGGAATAACCCAACAGGATGACCACAGCATCATTCGAACCTTCGTTCATATGCTGTTCGTAGCGGCAATGCAGCAGGAGCGAGTTGTGCTTATCCAACTTATAGTCACCGCCCACTACATAACGCAATTCGGCGAGGCTCATGCCTTCGCTCAGGTCATTGTGCAGTTCGAGGCTGACAGCAGGAGTGAACTTGCAGTGACGGATGTTGTACTTCGCCTGCAGGCGGCTGCGCAGCAGGTGCTCATGGCTGTCCTCCTTCGCCTCATCAGTCAGTCGCTTGCCGTCGGGCTGATACTTGGGCACATACTGCAGCGGGGCATAGGTATACTGGTAACGCTCGCGCAGCGACAGTTCCCAACGGCCCACCTTCAACTGGCCTGACAGACCGCCCTTCCAGCGGTGACGCGGACTCCAGTAGCCGTTGAGCGTATTGCCTGCGCTGGTCAAGTGACTGGGCTTGTAGCGGTTGAGGAACTCATAGCCCATCTCCGCCTTGAGCCAGGAGGTCAGTCGGTAGTCAGTGCCGAGGCAGAGCGTCCAGCGCTCCATGTTGCTCCAGGCATCCTGCATGCGGGCTTCGGTCTCGGCGTTGAGATGGAGGCCTTTTGCCACTTTCCAGTCCACGTCCACGACGGCGCCATACGAGGCGTCGGTCTCGGTGTCGTCGCCGGCAGCATACGCTGCTGCGCAGCAGAGCAGGGCAGCCAGGGCTGATAGAAGTATTCTTTTCATCGGTTCTTCGGGGAGAGGGTGAGAGTTATCTGGACTAGTTATTGAGGCCAGTTCTGAGACTAGTTCTTTATACTGGTTCTTGAACTAGTTTTTTCAAGGTCTCTTTAGAATTGGGGAATCTTCGAGATTTCGTCCACAGTGTTATCCTCATTGCCATCCAGTGGCTCATACCAGACCTTCAGGACGGCCATGTCCTTCAGGAAGTTGACGGTGCCGACGTCCACCTTGGCGATCTTCACACCCAGGCGCGCCTCGAGGTCGGCAATCATCTCCTGACGCTTGGCTGGCAGGATGAGGTCGATGCGGTCGTACTTGACGTACTTGCATGCCAGGTGCTTCATCTTGCGCGACAGTTCGGCCAAAGCGATAGCCACGATGAAGATCACGTTGATGACAATCAGACCCAGCCAGCCTACTGCATCACCAGCCAGCGCATTGACCACCGAAATGGCGACGATAGCGAAGAGATAGGTCATCTCACGTACCGGCATGGACTCTGTCCTGTAACGGATAATCGAGAAGATGGCGAAGAGGCCCAACGCAAAGCCAGTCTTGAGTTTCACCGTACCCAGCAGTGCCACAATCATGAAGGTCGACAGGGCAATGATGACGTAGGTGAAGTAGTAGTCGGCGCGCTTGGAGCGACGATAATAGAGGAAGTGTACAATGCCGAGGATGACGATGACATTGAGCAGCAGGCGCAGCAGGAAGTCCTGCATGCCGATGGAGTTGATCATTGCGGAATCGATAATTTCTGAATCCATGTCAGTTTCTGTTTGAAGTTGTTAGTTCTGAGTGTAGGGTTGGTGAGTGCCGAGCCGATGCAGTACTTGCTGAAACCACCCGGATGGACGTGCATCCTGATCAGCAGGTCATGCATGGGCGATGGGTGGTGACCATCGCGCTTCAGTTCCACGATGGCGAGAAAGTCCATACTTGCTTCGCCCTCGGTCTCCAGGTTATGGAAGCGCAGGTTCAAGTCGATGGTGAGTCGCTCGGTCATGCCGTGGTTAACCAGGGTGATGCGGTCGAAGTAGTTCTCCATCACAGGCAGGAGTGCAGTATCGGGAGAGCCGAGTTCGGCGGGCTCCAGTTCGCCCTTCACAAGCGTGAAGAGAGGACGCTGCTTGAGCTTCGACATCACCTGGGGGACGAGTCGGTTGGCCTCCTCGACGTCGTTGGGCACCTCCATGTGGAGTCGTTTCTTGCCGGTACGGCCGTGGTTGTTCTTGTGCTTGATCTCGAGGAAAGCCTCGCCCGTATCCATGTAGGTGCGCATCCTCACCTTCTGGCGGGGCTTGTGCCCTGTCTCGTGGCGGGTGTACATCTGGTGGTCAGGCGTATCGAGATAGACGGTGTGATAGGGCGCCAGGCGTTCGCCGTCCTGGTTGGTCTGCACGTAGTAGTCTGCCTTGGCAGCCTCGAGCAGTTCCACGAGCTTCTGGAGCCGCACCACGTACTTCGTGTCGGTGCGGTTCATCAGCTTCACCCCCATCATCTGGTCCAGTCCAATGGGTTGGTAGCGAGTCAATATATCCTTGATCTGGTCTATCATTTCTTAACGTAATGACACATTTACTATCTATTTTTTGACGCTCGAATGGTCAATAAGTTTAATCATAAAACGCGAAACTCGGTCATTTATTGTGTTTGCATCACCACATTCAGTATCAACACCCCAATTTTCACCACGGAAAATGTCACCATCCCGACGACGATACATCTTCGTCTGGATGGTGACATTTGTTATCTGTTATTTGCCAATAACTGATTCTATAGGGGGTATCCCTAAGGAATCAATATCCGTAGTTCTGGTAAGCGGCGCGGGCATCATCATCCAGCAGGTCACCGTTCTCGTCGGTCAGCATGTTGATGAAGGTGTAGTAGAAAGGCTTCACCGTCATGTAGGGCTGGAAGACGCCCATACCGGTGGCAGTGACGCCATTGTCCGAAGCCTCGAACGTACCCGACTGGTAGCCGTCAGGATTGGATGGGTTCGAACCGAGCTGGGCATGCCACTGGATGCGCTGGGCCTGGATGCCGGCGTGGTGGATGCACTCCTGGTAGTTGAGCTCCTGGTTGAACTCACGGGCATACTCGTTGTAGATGAACTCGATGAAGCGCTTGTCGTTGGTATTGGCAGCAGGGCAGTACTTCTCGAGCTGCGACTTCTCGGAGGTGCCATCCCAGTACGAAGCGTCGACCTTGATCTTCTCGTAGCAGTCCTCAGCCACGGTGTAAGGATACTGGGTCTCCGAAGCCTGCAGGTTCTCGTGGCCAGGATAGAGGCGTGCGATGACCTCAGCACGCTTCTCGCCGGCCTTGAAGGCGGCACGCTTGCGCAGCTGGTTGATGTCGTCGATGGCAGCGCTGTAGTTGCCCTTGCGACCATAAGCCTCGGCACGTACCAGGTAGGTCTCAGCCAGACGGAAGATGACGAGGTCCTTCGAGCCATAGACATCCTTGTAGGTGTTGCGGTTCATGTCGTCCCACTTCTTGTTGGTAGCCACGCCCAGACGTGGGTTGGTGGTGGCATCTAGACCATAGTGGAGCTTAGGAGAACCGAAACTGTAGGTCTTGCCAGTGTTGGTGATCTGTGGACGATAGTAGTACTTGCCATCCTCCTTCACCCAGCGGCAGAAGGTAACATAAGGCTGAGCATCCACCTCCTTGACGTCGATGGCGGTCTCCTTGGTGTTCTCGACGATGACGTAAGCCAGGTCGCCGGTGCCCATCTTGTGGTCGCCCTCCTTAGCCTCGCGGCCACCCCATGACGGACGGTCGTAGGTGGGCAGGATGTTCTGGTTGAAGTACTCAGCCTGGTCAGCGGTCCACTGGTAGGTGGTGTTCTTCGAGTCGTTGTAGGCATAGTAGTCGAGGTCGGCAGCAGGCACGGTGGTGGTGCCGCCCATCAGGCCCGTGTGGTACTCGATGCGGAAGGTACCCTGGAAGCGTGCGTCGTTGATCTTGTCGGTGAAGACGTCCAGACCGAAGTCGTTGTTGAAGAAGCCGAAGTTACACTTCGTACCCTGCTCCCAAGTGTAGTCGGGGATACCCCAGAGGGTGTTGACGTAGTTGGGGATGAACATGCAGCAGGAGCGGTTGCCGTAGCGGTAGTTATCGCCCGTACCGTTCTTCGAGAAGATGCCGCAGAGGATATCCTCGGCATTGCCCTCGGCAGGCCACTCGCCGGCAGCAGTGGCGAAGAGGTCGGTGAAGTCGTCGGCCAGCTTGTACTGACCGCTCTCGATGACCTGGGTAGCAAAGTAGATGCATGAGTCGAGGTCAGCGGTGCCCTGGCCCTTGTAGAGCATGCCCAGGTAAGACTTGGGATTGGAGGTGTCGATGGTGCCGTCAGCGCGGCGGCCGTACTCGGTGGTGCCGTAGTCCTTGCCTTGGTAGCGCATCAGATAGAGCTTGGCGAGGAAGTGGGCGGCAGCATACTTGGTGATGCGGCCATATTCTGCCGACGAGTAGGTGGCGGGCAGGTTCTCCCAGCAGTAGCGCAGGTCGCCGATGATGAGGCTCCAGAGCGACTCGGACGAAGCACGAGGATAGTTGAAGTTGTCAGGCATCGAGGTCAGGCTGGTGGTAGGCACGTAGATGTCACCCCAGAGGCTGTTCATCGAGTAGAGCAGGTAGGCGCGGTTGAACAGTGCCTCCGACAGACGCTGGGCAGCGTACTCAGGGTCGGTCGAATACTTGCCGTCAGCACCCTGACGGATGGAGACGATGGCCTTGTTGCAGCAGTCGACGACAGGGTAGCAGTTGATGAGGAAGCCCTCCTGCTGCTTCGACTGCACGCCCATGTAGGTGTTGGCATAGTTGGCGACGGTGCCATTGGCGCCCCATACGGAAGTCGAGAACTTGTTGGCATCGGCATTGCTAACCAGATAGCCGCAGTCATGACCCATCTCGAAACCCCAGAGCTCGGTGCCGTAGCACATACGCAGACGCTCGGCATTGTAGGTCGAGACGATCAGCTGATCCAGACCCTTCTCGGTCAGGAAGTAATCCTGGGTGATGGTCGAGACCATCTCCTCCTCGAGGAACTCGTCCGAGCACGAAGAGGCAGCGACGAGGCCGAGGGCACCCAAAATGATATATTTTTTCATATTGATTGTGTTCTGAAATTATCGTTTACGTTTGAACAAAGGATATTAGAAGCCGATGCGCAGGCCGAGGACGTAGCTGCGGGTGATGGCGGTGTTGTTGGTCTGGCCGCCGATGTGGCTGGCGCCGTCCCAACCGGTGATATCGTCAGGGTTGATACCTGCCTTGACCAGTTCGCCACCCCAGATGAATGGATTGAGCACCTGAGCGTAGATCGAGCAGTGGTCAGCACCCCAGCCCTTGAGGAGCTTCTTGGGCATGTCGTAGTTGAGGGCGATGTTGCGCACGGTGACCATGTTGCCCTTGGTGTAGTTGCGTACGTAGTCGTAGGTAGTGGTGCGGGTAGCGGTCGAAGGCTGTGCGAACTTGGCGCCGGTGTTGGTCTCGCTCCATGTGTCGTCCTCGACGCGACGGCCGATGGTCTGGGTCAGACCGTAGTACCAGTTGCCGAAACGACCGTAGATGAAGCAGCTCAGGCTCCAGTTCTTGTAGGTGAAGGTATTGGTGATACCGCCGCTCCATACTGGGGACTTCTGATAGGTGCGCTTATCGTCGTTGTCGAACGTACCGAAGCCGTTGTTCTCGTAGTAATAGGTCTCATCGTTGTAGGTGAACGACTTAGGATCCTCGAGGTCGCTGGCGTTCTTCGAGACGATGAACTCCTGGTCCTTGATCTTGTACTGACCGGGCAGGAAGGTGAGGCCCTTCGACTTGTAGGCAGCCATCATGAGGGCATCCTCGTCGGTATTCTGCCAGATGCGGTCGTACTCGAAGTCGTAGAAGACGTTGATAGGCTTGCCGATGAACCAGTTGCTCGAGGCCATATCCTCCTTACCATTGACGAGTTCGACGATCTCCTCGTGGTTGGTCGAGAACGACCAGTCGGTGGTCCAGGTGAAGTTCTTGGTCTTGACGTTGACGGTGTTGAGGGTTACCTCGAAGCCGCGGTTCTCAGTCTCGCCGAGGTTGGTCTTGATCTGTGCATAGCCGGTGATGACGGGGATGGACTGGTTCATCAGCAGGTCGGTAGTGTTCGACTTGTACCACTCCAGGCTACCGCCGATACGGCCGTTGAGGACGCTGAAGTCCAGACCGATGTTGAGCGAAGCGGTCTTCTCCCAGCCGAGGCTGCTGTTAGGCATCTCGTTGGGCTTGGCACCGACGGTGTTCGACTGGTTGCCGATACCGAAGGGGATGTTGGCATAGACAGAGGTGACGGAACCAGAGGTGGTGTAGGGCGAAATGGCAGCATTGCCGGTCACGCCGTAGCCGACGCGGAGCTTCAACTGGTTGATCCAGTCAATCTGCTTGATCCACTCCTCCTCTTCCATACGCCAGGCGAGGGCAGCTGAGGGGAAGAAGTCCCACTTGTTGCCTACGGCGAGCACAGAAGCACCGTCATAACGGCCGGTGAGGGTGAGCAGGTAGCGGCGCATCAGCGAGTAGTTCAGACGAGCCATGTAGGAGGTACGGGTCCAGTTGCTGTAGCTTGAGCCGTAGGAGACGTTCGAGTTGTCCGACTGGCCCACGTTGTACCACTTGGAGGTAGGATAGACTACGTCGTAAGCGCGGATGTTGATGCCCTCCGAACGGTATTCCTCAGCCGACTGCATCAAGGTGAGACCGATGCTGTGGATCTTGGCGAAGTCCTTATTATAATAGATGAGGTTCTCGAGGGTCCATGAGAGCTTGGTGCCCTGGTTGTTGTAAGCGACGTCAGCTGCGGTCGAAGAGAAGCCGTAGACATTCGACCACTCCTCGTCGTAGAACGAGCCCTGGCGTGACTGACGGAACTGCGTACCGAAGTTGGTGCGCCACTTCAAGCCATCCAGCGGAGCCCAGATCTTGCCGAAGTTGATCTCGGCGAACGAGCTGAGGTTGAGGCTGTAGTAGCGGTATTCGTTCCAGGCATGGCTCTGGTCCTTGGCAATGTTGTGACCGGCGTCACCGTTGGTCGAACCTACCAGGTAAGTGCCGTCCTCGTTGTAGCAAGGTACCCAAGGCAGGATGTTCATGGCGAGGCCGTACGAGTCCTTGGCTACGGTGTTGGAGGTATTCTCGACGATACCGTAGTTCTTGATCGAATAGGCGCCCTGCATGCTCAGGCCGACGGTAGCCCACTTGACGGGAGTGATCTCGCCGTTGATGTTGGCGGTGTAGCGGTTGTAGTCCTGGTCGCGCATAGGCATCTGCTGGTCAAGGTAGCCGAACGAGAAGTAGAGCTTCGACTTGTCGCTACCGGCCGAGATGGAGAGCTGATGGGTCTGCGAGAAGCCGGTCTGGGTGACGATGCCGCCCCAGTCGGTGGTGGGGATGTTGTCGGCATTGTAGACGGGGGCGCCGTTCTGCAGCACTACGTTGCCGCTGGCGTCGTACTGGTAGGCCTGATGGATGATGTTGTAGCACCAGTCCTCCGTGCCGATGAAGTCGAGGTCGGCATCAGGGTCAGGGTTGTTGCCGTACTTGCCGGTGTAGGTGCCGCCGGTGATGGCAGCCTGACGCTTGTAGTCGAGCAGTTGACCGGCATTCATCCAGTCAGTGGTCGAGTTGAGGGTGCTCCAGCTGAACGAACCGTCGTAGTTGATCGTGGTCTTGCCCTCCTTGCCCTTCTTGGTGGTGATGAGGATGACGCCGTTGGCACCACGCGAACCGTAGATGGCGGTGGCAGAGGCGTCCTTCAGTACCTCCATGCTCTCGATGTCCGAGGGGTTGAGGTCGGCCATGGAGCCGGCGCTCATCGGGATACCGTCGATGACGTAGAGAGGATCGTTGTCAGCATTGAGCGAACGGTTACCACGGATGCGGATGTCGCCCAGCTCACCAGGACGGTTGTTGGAGGTGACGTCCATACCTGCAATCTTACCCTGCATGGCCTGTACGGCATTCTGCACGGGGCGCTGCTCGATGGCGGCGGAGGTCAGACGGCTCATGGCGCCGGTGACGTCGCTCTTCTTCTGGACACCGTAGCCGACGACAACGACGTCATCCAGTGCCTGCGAATCCTCGGCCAGCGTGATGTTGACCTTCGACTGACCGGCAGCCTTGACCTCCTGGCTCTGATAGCCGATGAATGAGAACACGAGCGTGCCGTTCTGAGGCACGTTGCTGATGGAGTAGTTGCCATCGATGTCGGTGATGGCACCATTCTGGGTACCCTTGACGATGACGTTGGCGCCGATGACGGGCTCACCCATCTCGTCGACGACCGTACCGGTCACGACGCGTCCCTGCGCGAAGGCAGCGACGGTGGTGAACAGCAACGCCACGAGTACCAAACAAAGTTTACTTGCTCTGCTTTTCATTGTGTTTAGTTTGTTAATTAATATGGTGTAAAAAGTCTGATGCTAACCTCGAGGTATCAAGATCCTGAATTTTGGCGGTGCAAAGATAGTAAATTTCCATGAGACGACCAAATTTTGGGCATAAAATCGTACTTCCATCACCCTCAAACAGCCATTTTTCAACGAAAAGCCCCATTTTCATCATCGAAACCCGCCCCCGACACACACTAAAACACCTCGCTTCCCGTTTTTAAATGGATTACAAAATCACTCAAACCGTATGCGAACATCATTCATTCCAGTAGCCTTCACAGGCATCCTGCTCCTCGCCTCCTGCATGGAGAGCGGAAACAACTGGGGCGGCACCGACCCGATGAATGGCGGCACCGACCCCGGCAGCCAGGGCGGCGGCTCCAACCAGAGCGGCAGCGCCTACACCTTCAGCACCACCACCCTCAACGGCACCGTCGGCTCCATCACCGAGCTCACCACCTTCAGCATCGTCACCGACGATGCGCCACTCACCGAGGTCGAGACCATCCCCTCCTCCTCAGACGACCCTGATTACACCGACGACCTCCTCGTCACCGATGACTTCACGCGTCAGGTCACCGTCACCTTCGCAGAAGGCAGTGTCACCTGCTCGGACGTCGACGGCATCACCTACAGCGCCCAGGGTGCCCACCTCACCGTCTGCGCCACCAAGAAGGCACAGTTCATCCTCTCGGGCTCGGCATCGGACGGCAGCTTCCGCCTCTACAGCGACAACAAGTCGCAGCTCACCCTCTCGGGCCTCACCCTGACCAACCCCAATGGCTCCGCAATCGACATCCAGACCAAGAAGCGCTGCTTCGTCTATACCGAGTCTGGCACTACCACCACGCTGACTGACGGCACCACTTACACCGACCGCACCTCCGCCTCCACCCTCGCCGAGCCGCTGCTCCCCGTCGGTGAGGTCGAGGACCAGAAGGGCGTCATCTTCAGCGAGGGCCAACTCATCTTCTGCGGCACGGGCTATCTGCGCCTCTATGCGAAAGGCAAGAACGGCATCGCCAGTGACCAGTACATTCGCACGCACGCAGGCGCAAACATTTATGTCAATGTAGCCTCCACCGCCTCCAATGGTATCAAGGCGGACCGACTCTGGATCAATGGCGGCGTCATCAACGTCGAGAACGATGCCCCCGCAGGCAAGGGACTCAAGAGCGACGGCAAGATCGACATCGCAGGTGGTCGCACCACCGTCCTCACCACAGGTACTGCCGTCCAGACCACCGAGAGCGGCGTCACCTCCACCTCGGGTGCCGTCGGCATCAAGGCGGACTCCCTGCTCACCATCTCGGGCGGCACCATCCGCTGCCAGAGCACCGGTTCGGGCGGCAAGGGCATCTCTACCGACCTGGACTGCCGCATCACGGGCGGCGACATCGCCCTCATCACCACCGGCACCACCTTCGGCAGCAGTTCCAGCAGCGGCATGGGAGGCGGTATGGGTCGCCCCGGCAGCAGCAGTTCCTCTTCGTCCGACACCTCCTCCAAGCCCAAAGCCATGAAGGTCGATGGCAACCTCTACATCGAGGGTGGCTCAATCCAGGTGCGCTGCTGCGCCTCGCTCAGTTCGGGCAATGACGGACACGAGGGCATCGAGGCGAAGAAGACCATCCAGATTTCGGGCGGAACGGTTGCCTCGTTCAGCTACGACGACGCCATCAACTCTGCCTCGACTTTCACCATCTCGGGCGGCAAGGTCTTCGCCTACTCTATCCATAACGACGGACTCGACTCCAATGCCGCCATGAAAATCACGGGCGGCTGGATATGCGCCATCGGCACCACTTCGCCCGAACTCGGCATCGACACGGTGGAGGGCACCAGCTGCAGCATCTCCGGTGGCTACATGATGGCGATGAGCAGCACGGGACAGTCGCAGTCCTTCTCGGCCTCCAATGGCTCGGTGGGCTCGCAGACGCTCAGTGCCTCGAGCGGATCCACCATCGCCATCACTTCCGGTGAATCTGCCATGTACCTCGTCGCACCGCGCGACCTGCAGTGCCGCCTGCAGTACTATATGGCGGGCTGCTCTTCGGCATCGGTCAATACTTCGGGCTCCTACACCAAGGGAACCACTACCCCGTTCTGCAATTTCTGCGCAAGCAAGGAGTAAAATTCACGGGTGGCGGATGTCACTGACGACCGATATTATTTTCTAATCAAAAAGTAGGCTCTGCGCATGGAGAGACTACCTTTTTGTAAAAAAGAGTAGGCTCTGCGCATGGAGAGCCTACTTTTTTGTGAAATAGAGTAGGCTTCGCGAGCGGAGAGACTACCTTTTTGTAAAAAAGAGTAGGCTCCACGGGCGGAGAGACTACCTTTTTGTGAAAAAGAGTAGGCTCCGCGGGCGGAGAGACTACCTTTTTGCAAAAAAGAGTAGGCTCCACGGGCGGAGAGACTACCTTTTTATGAAAAAGAGTAGGCTCCGCGAGTGGAGAGACTACCTTTTTGTAAAAAAGAGTAGGCTCCGCGGGCGGAGAGACTACCTTTTTGTGAAAAAGAGTAGGCTCCACGAGTGGAGAGACTACCTTTTTATGAAAAAGAGTAGGCTCCACGGATAAAAAGTCACCACCCTAACTGCAAACCATTACAGCCAGGGTGGCGACTAAGGAATTTGGATTTTATTTAGACCAGAAACAGGTTACTTGACCATAACCTTGACGGTCTTGACGCTGCCATCGGTGGCAGTGAGCTTCATGACATTGATGCCACGCTGTGCAGCGCGGAGGCTGCGGCCCTCAGCATCGTAGAACTCGATGCGGCTAGTCTGCTTGGCAGTAGTGGTAGAGATGCCATCGACTACCTGAGGAGCTGGGATGACATAGACGTTGCCCTCGAGGTCGGCGCTGACGACATTAGAGTAGCGGACATCACCCTCGAAGTCGTAGACAGCCTGAACACCCATGGTGGTGAACATATCCTCAGCGATGAAGGCATAGCCAGGACCGAGGTCGTAGCCACCTGCCTCGTCAGCATACTGCGATGGGATCAGATCCATCTCCTCTGCGACGTAGGGGAAGACGTCAGGGGTGACAGTGTACTGCTCCTCGTCGATGTAGAGGTAGTAGTAGAGGTTGTCAGGATTGAGGTAATCGCCCTCGGTGCTGACAGTGGCAAGATTGTAGGCGAGGTAGTACTGGCCATAGTAGTCATAGTAGTCGTAGAGAGCGACACCGGTAGGATCGGCTGGAGTCATGGCATGGTCGCCCAGGTAAGGCTTGAGGCTGACATTGTTATAATAGTCGTAGAGCGAACCATCGACGCTGCCGGTAGCAGAGGCTGCATACTCATCAGGATTGCTGTTGCTGTAGACGCCGGTCTCGGGATCGAGGGTGAGGACATACGCATCGATGGGAGCGGTGACGGCATAACCCTCCTCGTCATACTCGCCGGTAGCAGCGAATGGAGCGAAGAACATGTAGTAGGTGCCCATGCCGATATACTGGGGAGCAAAGCTCAGCTTGTTGCCCTCCTTGGTACCCTTGACGATATAGCCGGGGATGAGCTGGTCGGCATAGACATCGTCGCCATCGAAGTAGAGGTTGCCGAAGTTGGCGGTGAGGTCTCCGTAGTAATCGTAGGCCGTGTAGGTGTACTGAGCAGCGGTGGCTGTCTCAGGGACCTCAGGCTCTACGAACTCGCCCTCCATGACAGAGGCATCGTAGCACATCTCGTACGAGAGGTAGCCGTAGTACTCGCCCTCATTATAGGCAGCAAGGCACATATAGCGGGTTGGATTGTCCTTATCGTCATCGATGTAGATGCGGTCGCCATCCTTCTTGAGCTCGAGGGTCTTGACACCCTGGACGTAACCCTCCTCATCGAGGATGAACTCACCAGGAACGAGGTCGAGCGGGATGCCGTTGTAGTCATAGACACCGATAGGATCGGAGCCTACGATGACCTTGTCGCCCTCGACGGTGCAGTTGGCCCAGCCATCGACACCTGCTGAGGGGAAGAGGCCCCAGATGCTGATGTGGGTGTCGTCGGTGGTGCAGAGCTTGCCGGCGAGACCGTCATAGGCATACATGCCGAAGATGGTGGCAAGGTAGGCCGAGACGTTGAGGTACTGGACAGTGCCCTGAGGATCCTCGGCTGCGACACGCTGAGGAGCCTTCTGCTGTGCAGAGGCGAGCTGGTTGGGAGCAGGAGCCTGGACGAGGGCCTCGGACTGGAGCTTGGTGCCGAAGCTTGCCTTGTGGAAGCTGCGGGCGAAGTCTGCGTTGGCGCTCATGGTGCTAGCGGCAACGGCAGCAAGGAGTAAGAATTTCTTCATAAAGAAATGTTGGATTTGGTTAATATGTTGTTACGTTGTTGACAATGAAATGTCCCGATTCCGCCGATTCTGCCGGAGGAATCGGGACATCAGAGGATTACTTCTGGAGGATGACCTTGCCGTCACGGACGAGGAGACCCTTCTGCTCGGGCTGAGCAGCACGACCCTGGAGGTCGTAAAGGATGACGCCCTGAGCTACATTATCCTGGCGGAGCTGCTGGATGCCCTCGGCGGCGCCGATGGTCATGCACTTGGCAGCCTGAACGATTTCGCCAGTAGCATTGTTGACCAGGAGGACGGCAGCCCAGACATTGTCCATATTGGCAACGGTCGGGAGCTGGCACTGATAGTCGTGGCTGTAGGTCTCGCGTGCTACGATGCTGGAAGGAATGATGCCACCGACACCGGCAGGAGCTGGATAGACAGCACGGGCGATGTCGTCAAGCAGGATGTCGCAGGTACTGCCCATGCTCTCGAAGCCACCCATCTCGCCATAGCCGCCACCTGAATAGTAGTTGTGCTGGCTGATGGGGAGCTGATCCTCGAGGAGGACATAGACGAGGTTGAAGTCGGCATTTGCGTCGTTGGCAAGCGAGGTGAAGTCGGTGTGATAGGTGAGGACACCCTGCTCATCGACGGTGACGTTGAGCGACAGACCATAGCTGGTGACCTGATTCATGCTCTGGTAATAAGCCTCAAGATCTGAAGAATTAGGGTCATAGACCGAGCCGTCACGGTTGATAAGGCAGCTGGGGAAGCCAGAGATCTGATTACACATCCAGGTGTCGTAGGCGCTGACGGTGTAGGTATCACTATTGTGGACACCGATGCCGATGAAGTTGTCGAAGTGATTCTCACGCATGTACTTCAAGCCGACGATGCCACGGACGCACCAACCGCACCAGGAGCCCGTACCCTCCTCGACTACCATCGTGCGGTAGTTGACGATGTCGGAGAGAGAGGTGGTGAGAGAGGCGACATTGTCAGCCTCGTTCTGGTCGGCACTGCCATCGGACCAACGGAGCTGGTAGCTGACCACAGCATCGCCCAGAGGGGTGGATTCTGTGGTAGGCACCTCGATGCTGAGGGTGGCACTCTGACGATACAGAAGGGTGCCAGGATAGGTGTAGGAGCCTACGAGCTCGCCATTGAGCGAGTAGTCGATGATGGGCTGGTCGGCATCGGTAGCAGCATTGTTGCGGATGGTGACCGTGGTCTTGATGGGATTGCCTGCCTGGGTGAGGGAGTTGTTGGCCTTGGCAGAGACGATGGTGAGGTCACGAGTGGGGAGCGACTCGCTCTCGAGGAGCGCCTCTACGGCGAGGGAACCCCAGTTCTTGCCCGAATAGTCGGTGTACTTGCCATTCTTGGCTACCCAGCAGCCATTGGCATTGGTCTCGCCGGCGAAGGAGATGACGGAGAGCTTCTTGGCCTGAACGAAGTCGAAGCCGATCCAGAGCTCGGTCTCGGTGCCGGTGATGGTGTAAGGAGTGGAGAAGTGAACCTCATTCCATCCGGAAGTGGGCGAAGGAAGAGTGGCAGAGAGCAACGGTGAGCCGCCCTTGGTATTGCTGATCCAGACAGTGATCTCGGCAGGAAGGCTGGCGGACTGAGCAAGGCCGGCATTGATGGCGGTGATAGGCTCGCCGACATAAGGGGCCAGCATGTCAGGAGTGAGGCAGATGGCCTCGGTGATAGAGGCGCTGTTGCCCGTCAGACCAGTGACGTTGCCGTTTGACCCATCAGCAATCTGACCGTCGCAATAGCCGAGGTAGAGTTTGCCCTGGGCAGCGGCGGTGAGGGTAATGGCCGAAGCCATCAGAGAGAGTAGAAGTTTACGCATAAGCATTAAGTATATATTATAATAAAATAGGTATATTCCGGATGAGATGCTACCCCAAAAATGATAAAAAGATGGCGCAAAGATAAGGCAAAAATTCGGGAAATCCAAATTTTATGCTATTTTTTTGAAAGGGAAGAGGAAATTTCGTCAACTTTTTGTCGATTCTGGTATTCTACGAGGGTCATAAGCTACGACAACTGCGGAAATAGTGGCAGGAGGTCAATGCAAATCCTCGATGAGGAGAGTGTGCTGCATGTAGTCGAGGACCGCCATATGATGGGTGACCCAGATGAGCGTCTTGCCGAGCTGCTGACGCTGCAGGTCCTCAAGGATCTGACGCTCAGTGTCGGGATCGAGCGCCGAGGAGGCTTCGTCAAGGAGGAGGATGGAGCCTGGCTGCAACAAGGCTCGGGCGATGGCAATGCGCTGTGCCTGGCCTTCGGAGAGACCGCTGCCCTTCTCGCCACAGACGGTGTCGAGTCCCTCAGGCAGATCGTAGACGAAGAGGGCACAGGCACGCTGCAGGGCATCGTGCATCTCGGCATCGGTGGCATCGAGCTTACCCAACTGGAGATTGTCGCGGATGGTGCCGGAGAGGAGGCTGTTGCCTTGAGGGACGTAGCATAGACTGGGGCTCTCCCCCCTTTTTTTCTCGCCAGGAGTTATCAACACCTGGTCAGCGAGAGCCTGTAGGGAGGGAGCCTCGCCCCGCTCTACCGAGTGGGGCTCGATGGGGACTTCGTGAATGAAGGAAATCTCACCTTCAGTGGGCTGGAGGAGACCGAGGAGGAGGCGGACGAGGGTGGTCTTGCCGCTACCGGTGGGACCGATGATGGCGGTGCTGGTGCCGGGGAGGAAGGTGTGCGAGAAGTCGTGGAGGACGTCGTGCGTGGCGTCGGGATAACGGTAGGTGACGTGGGAGAGACGGAGACCGAGGAGAAGACTCTCCCCCTGCACTCTCTGTGGAGAGGGAGCCTCGCCCTTCTCTGAAGAGGGGGACTCGTTGTCAATCTCGCGGAGACGGTCGGAGGCAGTGGTGGCCTGGACGAGACCGGGGAAGAGGGAGGAGAGATTGAGGATAGGATTCTGAACCTGGGCAACGAGTTGGAGCAGAGCTGTCATCATGCCGTAGGTGACTGCGCCTGTCATGAGGCCATGCGCTGCCCAGACGAAGGCGGTGTAATAACCGACGCTGAAGCCCGCCTGAATGAGCAGGTGGGTGCTGATGCTGAAGCGCAGCCGGCGACTGTAGGTGCCGAAGAGAGTCCACTGACGCGAGTCGAGCCTATCGGACATGAGACCAGTGCGCTGAAGCGAGAGCAGAAGCGGACGGTTCTCGACCGATTCCTGAATGTGGCTCTGGATGTCGGCCTCCTCCGTGCGGATCTCACGGGTGAGGCGACGCATCTTCTTGTAATAGATCTTGCTCAGCAGAATGGCGAAAGGCAGAATGCAGAAGAGTATCCACAACAACTGCGGCTGCATCTGGAAGAGGAACCATGAGGCGGCGACGAGCTGGAACAGCGAGAGCACGATGGCAGGAATGTCCGAGGTGATGCAGCCCACCACGACGCGGAGGTCCTCCCCGATGCGACTCATCACATCGCCCGACTTGCGGTCTTCACGTCCATGCCACTCGGCATTGAGCACCGAGTGGAAAAGGCGGCCGCGCAGACTGTTGACCAACTGCTGCGTGGTGCGTCCATTGACCCACTGACGCAGGCCACTGATGGCAAGGCGCAGCACGAGCATCAAGGCGAGGAAAGCCACCTCATGCCACATATTGCCCTCCTGACGACCCGTTGCGATATCGACGATGCCCTTGCTGATGTAGATGAAGATGAGGCCGGCGATGATATTGCACAAACCGAGGGTCAGACTCCAGAGGAGCCTGAGACGAAAGCCTCGACTGAGGGCGAAAAGATAACGCAGGGTGGTACGCATCGATGGATTAAGGATTCATGCCGCGATAGGCGACCTCTGCCGCTTCGGGTTCCATATTGCAATGAAGGCAATAGAGTCCGACATGCTCGGCAAGGTGGCTCAGGAGCTGCATGGTCTGTAGGGTGACCATGGGTTCCTCGGTGCGGAAGGACTGCTGCAGGAGCGTCGGGAACGCCTCCTGGGCAGAGATGGGGTGTATCTCGTTCTGTTCGCCTCGCTTGAGGACGACGATAGCCTTGAGCGGGACGGAAATGTTGTTGCTGAGGTGATGCTTGCCGTCCCAGGGGGTGCCGTAGACGATAGTCGATGCACGGTTCACAATGCACGATGCACGATTGTCAATGATCGATGCACGATTGTCAGTGCTCGATGCACAATTGTCAATGCACGATGCACGATTGTCAACGCCGTCACTCTGAACATTCAATCCTGCATTGTGCATTGTGAACCGTGCATCGTCGCGGTCGCATCGCACGAGCGGCTTGTCGTCATTGACCATGACGGCACGTGCGCCGAAGAGCTGACGCCAGAGACGGACGTGCGTGCTCTTGCCTGTACCGCTGAGGGCGGTGAACATATACGCTTCGCCATCGACTGCAATGACCGAGCCGTGCATCAGCAGGACTCCAAGGGGGAGCAGACCGAGCGCCACCTTGCGATAGACGGTGAGCGTCTCGAGGTAGGAGGCAGGGAAATGATACTCGGCAAGTCCCTCCAGACGGCGCTGTTCGTCACTCAGCCGTCCCTCCTCCTCAATCTCACTGGGAGTAGTGGAGACACTGAACTGAGGCTCGAGGTCAGTGCGATAGTCGGTCAGCATCCGCTGCACCTCGTCATACTGCGAGGTGATATGGATGGGCACGTCGGCAAGGAGATAGGTACCTGAAAACATAGGGGAGGATGATAAGCGCGGCCGAGCCGTGATAATACGGTACAAACGATTACTCCAGGACGCCAGCCTCCTGGAGCTGGAGGATCATGTCGTGGACTGCCTGGGTGAGGGTGATGCGGTCGGCGTCGTTCTCGCCATACTTGGCGTACATCATGTCGACGATGGCGGACTCGGTGGTGTCCTGACGAAGCGCCTCGAAGATCTCACGGGAGGTCTCGTTGAGACTCATGACGCCCTTGTACTCGCGGGCAGAAGAGCCGACAGGAACGGCGGCCCAGAAGTCGGTGACGCGCTGGATGGCGAATTGATATTTCAGCTTCATATTGGGATAATGGTGGCAGCCAAGCATGGCTGCCGACGGAAACAAATACTGCGAGCAGGAATGGCTGTCGACGGGAACAATTGCTGAGTGCCAAAGGGCTGCCGACGGGACAATTACTGCGTGCCAAAGGGCTGCCGACGGGACAATTACTGACGGCTCAGGAAGCGGCGAAGGCGCACCTTGAGGCGAAGACGCTTGTAATTGAGCCAGACGAGGGGAGCCCGCAGGGGGAAAAAGAAGCACCAGAGGAAGACGTAGAGCCGATAGCGCAGGGGGACGTGGGGATGCTCGGGCGTAGAGCGAACCGGAAGGAGATGACCGTCGCGCGACACCGCCTCGAGGATGCCGATGATATGCCGGTCCTGAATGCCGAACTCAGGACGCCACTGGTTGTCGCCGCACATCACATAATCGTCATGACGCACCCAGAGGACGCGATGCATGACATATTGCCCACTATCACGACGATAAAGGGGGACGTCCCACATCCGGAGACGTCCCTCAGGGGGAGGCGCTATGATGAGCAGATCCCGATGTTGGCGCAGCAGGGGCATCATGCTGATGCCGACGTTGGTATAGACCAGACGCCCCTGCTGAGCGAGTATCTCTTCGAATGATGCCATAGAAGATAATTAAGGTTCTCGATGCACAAGGCACGGTTCTCGATGCACAAGGCACGGTTCTCGATGCACGGTTCACAATGCACGATGCACGGTGTAAGGTTGAGTGATTCGCTATATGAAGGTGTCTGTCGTGCATTGTGCATTGCTAACCGTGCACCTAATCAGACGGGCATGTTTCCGTGCTTCTTGGGAGGATTGCTCTGGTTCTTGTTGCGGCAGCACTCGAGACCGATGATGATGGCCTTGCGGGTATCGGCGGGAGAGATAATCTCGTCAATGTAGCCGAGTTCGGCGGCGCAATAGGGATTGTTGAACTTAGCTTCGTACTCCTTGATGCGCTCAGCCTGCTGCTCGGGAGTCTCCTTGCGGTAGAGAATCGAGACGGCACCCTTGGCACCCATGACGGCGATTTCGGCTGATTCGTAGGCGAGGTTGACATCGGCGCCGAGCTGCTTGCAGTTCATGACGATGTAGGCACCGCCATAGGCCTTGCGGGTGATGAGGGTGACCTTGGGCACGGTAGCCTCAGCATAGGCATAGAGCAACTTGGCTCCATGACGGATGATGCCGCCATGCTCCTGATTGACACCGGGCATGAAGCCAGGCACATCCTCGATGGTGACGATGGGGATGTTGAAGGCATCGCAGAAGCGGACGAAGCGGGCGCCCTTCTCAGAGGCATCGATGTCCAAAGCTCCGGCGAGTACCTGGGGCTGATTGGCAACGAAGCCTACGGTGCGTCCTGCCATACGACCGAAGCCGATGACGAGGTTCTTGGCGAAGTTAGGCGCAATCTCGAAGAAGTACTGATGGTCGCAGATGGGCTCGATGATGTCCTTGATGTTGTAAGGGATGTTGGGGTCGGCAGGGATGACGCCCTCAAGTTCGTGACACTCGCGGGTAAGCTCGTCGGTGGCAGGATGGACAGGAGCATCCTCCATATTGTTGTTGGGCAGGAAGCCGATGAGCTCGCGGATGGTCATGAGACACTCCTCATCGCTGTCGCAGACGAACTGGCAGACACCCGACTTGGTGCTGTGGACGTCGGCACCGCCGAGCGACTCCTTGTCGCACTCCTCCTGGGTGACCTGCTTGACGACATTGGGGCCGGTGATGAACATCTGCGCCTCGTCGCGTACCATGAGGATGAAGTCGGTGAGGGCAGGCGAATAGCATGAACCGCCAGCACAGGGACCCATGATGGCCGAGATCTGCGGGATGACACCCGAAGCCTGCACATTGCGATAGAAGATGTCGCCGAAACCCGAGAGGGACTCGATGCCTTCCTGGATACGGGCGCCACCCGAATCGTTAAGGCCGATGATGGGAGCGCCATTCTTGAGAGCGGCGTCCTGGACCTTGGCGATCTTGGCTGCATTGGCAGCAGAGAGGGAACCACCGAGCACGGCGAAATCAAAGCCATAGACGAAGACCAGACGTCCATCAATCTTGCCGTAACCGCAGACGACGCCATCGCCGGCGATGCGCTTCTCGGCCATGCCGAAGTTGGTGCAGTGATGCTTTACATATTTGTCCACCTCACAGAAGGTGCCTTTGTCGAGGAGGATATCGATACGTTCGCGAACGTTAAGTTTTTTCTTTTCCATTGTTTGCTGGGAATTACTAGATTGAACTAGTTCAGAACTAGATCTTAGAACTAAATTTTAGAACTAGATCTTGAACTAGATCTTAACTAGATTTTAGAACTAGATGATACTACAGTTTGAGCGTGACGAGCACCTGCTCAGCCATGACGGAGTCGCCCTCGGCGCACTTGACCTCGGCTACAGAGCACGCCTCGGTGACAGAGATGTTGGACTGCATCTTCATTGCCTCGATGGTGATGACGATGTCGCCAGGCTGAAGTTCCTGACCGGGAGCGACATAGACCTTGACAATCTTGCAAGGCATGGGAGCCTTGATCTTGTCGGCCTGCTTCTCGGAGTCGGCCTTCTTGCGCATGCGCATGTACTTAGCCTGCGAGTCGAGCATGTCGACCTCGTAGTTGGAGTAGTTGAGGCCGACACGGTAATGCTTGCCGGTATCGCCCTTGATAAGTGTGGCATTGTAGGAGATGCCATTATTGAGGATCGAGACCTGACCATTGGCGAACATGCAGATGTCTACGTTGTAAACCTTGCCGTCAATCTCGATGCTGACCTGATTGCCTTCCTTCGAAAGGAGTGTTGCCTCTGCGAGGCGGTTACCTATTTGAATTTCCATAAGCGGACCCTCCCCTGCCCTTCCTCACTGGAAGGGAGCATAACAAATGGTCATGCCTGCCGCGAGGGTTGCGGTTTTAGTAGATTATTGACTATAGGAGGGAATTACACTCTCAGCACGCCCTTCTGGAGGCCGAAGGCACGCCAGCGGTTGAGTGCGGAACTGTTCTCGTTGACGCCATCAGACTTGTTCTCCTCATAGTTCATGAGATAGTCGATGTAGGCGGCGATGATCGCCATGTCCTCGGAGTCGTTCTTGAATCCTGGACGCGGACGAAGGCGATCCTGGTTGACCTCGATGAAGGAGGTGTCGTAGCATCCCTCCTTGAACTGCGGCACATCGATGATACGACGCAAGTAGCGGATGTTGGTGACCAGACCAGCGACCTTGTACTCGTAGAGGGCACGGCGCATACGCTCGATGGCGTACTGGCGGGTGGTGGCCCAGACGATGAGCTTGCCGATCATAGGGTCATAATACATCGGAATCTCGTAGCCCTCGTAGACAGCCGAATCGATGCGGATGCCGGGACCGTGAGGCTCGACGAGACGGCTGATGACGCCCGGTGCGGGACGGAAGTTATTGTCAGTGTCCTCGGCACAGATACGGCACTCGATGGCATGACCGCGCTGCTTGACGTCGGCCTGCGTGAACGACAGTGGCTGACCGTCGGCGACGAGGATCTGCTGCTTGACGAGGTCGAGACCGACGACCTCCTCGGTGACTGGATGCTCGACCTGCAGACGGGTATTCATCTCCAGGAAGTAGAAGTGCTTGTACTTATCGACCAGGAACTCGATGGTACCGGCGCCGACATAACCGACAGCCTTGGCTGCAGCAACGGCTGCCTCGCCCATCTGACGACGCAGTTCCGGATCGAGGAAGGGCGACGGCGACTCCTCGACGACCTTCTGGTGACGGCGCTGGACGGAACACTCACGGTCACAGAGGTGGACGACATTGCCATGCTTGTCACCCAGAATCTGGAACTCGATATGGTGTGGACCCTCGACGAACTTCTCGATATAGACGGTGTCGTCGCCGAAGCCCGACATTGCCTCGGACTTGCAGGCATTGTAAGCCTCGACGACATCCTCTGCACGGTGAACGAGGCGCATGCCCTTGCCACCACCGCCCATGGATGCCTTGATCATGACGGGGAAGCCGATGGCCTTGCAGACACCGACAGCCTCCTCTGCGGAATTGAGCTGATCCTGCGTGCCGGGCACGACGGGCACTCCGGCAGCAATCATATGGCGACGCGCCTGAATCTTGTCGCCCATATCGATCATGGTCTGAGGATTGGGGCCGATGAAGATGATGCCCTCCTCCTCGCAGCGGCGGGCGAGTTCAGCGTTCTCACTGAGGAAGCCGTAGCCGGGATGGATGGCGTCGGCCTTGTGTTTCTTGGCAGCTTCGATAATCTTGTCGATGCGGAGGTAACTCTCACTCGATGCGGCAGGACCGATGCACTCTGCCTCGTTGGCATAGAGCACATGGCGGGAGGTGCGATCGGCCTCACTGTAGACGGCTACCGAACGGATGCCCATCTCATAGCAGGCACGCATCACACGGATAGCGATCTCTCCACGGTTGGCAATAAGGATTTTTCGTATCATGTTGCAACGTTATTTGTTGTTGGGTGTATTATTATTTTTGGGGGCAAATATAATGATAATTTCGGAAAAAACAAAAAAATCGGACGAAAAATCGCCCGATTGGTCCTAAAATAGTCAGAAATTGCTACCGACATGACGCTAAACGCATAGTCGAGCCGCCATTATCCATTGACATTGACATGACGCAGCTTCTCGGCATTGAGCACACGGATGCGTCGTCCCTCAACCTCGATAATGCCCTCCGACACGAGCGAACCCAGGGTGCGGATAGCATTGGAGGTGGTCATGTTGGAGAGAGCTGCCAGATCCTCGCGAGGCAGGGCTGCATTGATGGTCTGTCCGTCGGATTCGAAGCCGTACTTGTCGATGAGCAGCAGGATGGACTCGGCGAGGCGACCGCGGATGTGCTTCTGGGTGAGGTTGATGGTGCGCTCGTCGCTGTTGCCCAGGTCACAGGCAAGATTGCGGACGAAGTACATGGCGAGGTCGGGGTTCTGCAGGCAGATGGTCTCGATGAGCTTCATAGGCACGAGTGCCACCTGCGAAGCAGCCATGGCAACGGCCTCGGTCTGATGATCCTGATTGGCGAAGTAGCTGCGATAACCGAAGTTGTCGCCCGGGCGGAACATGCGGGTGATCTGCATGCGGCCACCGATGCCGAGTTTCTCAAGCTTGATGCGTCCCGAGAGGACACAGACCAGATAGCGGCTGTCCTCGCCTACCTTGTAGAGCGACTCGCCCTTGTGATAAGACTGCACGATAGCCCTCTCACAGATGACTGTGCGTTGTGTGTCGTCGAGCAATCCCCAGAGTTCCTGAAGACCGCGTTTGATGTCAATTTCTGCCATTATTGATTTTTTACCACTGATAACTGAATCCGATGGTCAGCATCTCCTTGATCTCGAGCTCAGTGTCACTGTTGTCATCGAAGCGCGGATAAGCATAGATTCTGGCTGTGAAGAAGCGGCCGATCTGAAAGTTGAACGTATTCTCGAACTCCATCTTCGTCGAAGTGTACGAAGTGAAGTAATATAGTCGGGTGGACCAGGAGACATCATCACTGATCTTCCAATCGAACTTGGTGGTGATGCTGGAACCTATCTGATGAAGGGTGCTGTGTCCCTCTTCAATGCCGTAGGAGGTGACATCGACACGATCGCTGCGCACCGCCTTGAAGTCGTATGAGACTGGGGCAAGGAGGAGCGAATAGACGAATGCCTTGTGAGGCGAGGTGTACTGATAGTCGACACCGAACGAGAGGTTCATCTCGAGCGGTGACAGGAACGTGGACTTGCAGACATTGGAATTGGCGGCATAGTAGTCGAAGACCGGCGTCTTGGCATAGAGCTGGGCGGTGTAGTACCATTTCTTCCATGCCTTGTAACCATACTTGGCAGTGAGGGTGAACTCGTTGTCATTGACACGCATGCGATGGATGGTGTCGGCCTTGGTGTAGTAGCCCGAGAGCTTGAGGTCGAGGATGGTCTCGAAAGTCGTGATGGCATCCTCATCATAACGCGAGATGGTAATCTTCTGTTCGCCCGAGACGGTCATGTTGTTGTCGCCCCCCTTGTACCAGTTGTCCGAGAGGGCGGTCTGCTGCAAGGTAAGGGTGTGATCGCCCTTCCAGTGCCACTTGTCGGCCTTCACGACAAAGTACTGACCGAAGTCCTCCAGACTGGCATTACCGAAGTCGACGTCGATGTCGTCGACCAGACGTGTCTCCTGGACGGAACTCTTGGTGTCGAGCACACGGCTCTCGGTAGTAGGCACATCGAACTTGCGGCGGGCATAGCGGAACCGACGCGGATCCTCAGCTGCATACTGATAGCGCGCCCAATGGCGATGCTCCTCGTTGCGCCGCTGGCGCATATAGACATCGTCGAAATGGGAGATCGGGAGGTCGTCACGTTCTGCCATGTCCTCTTGGAGCTGCACGTCCTGGAAGAACTGTGTGGAACTGTCGACAGGGACATAGCCAGAATTGATAAGTGGCAGTCGCATGTCGTAAAGATAAAGCATGTCCTCGCGAGAGACGGGAAGCGTACGCACCACCGCCATCAGCGAGTCGGCTTGCCGGCGGGCACGCGCCATATTGCGTGGCTTGCGCTTAAGGGGCTGCAGCGGATGACTGCGGCGCCAGGAGCGATAGGCCGAGCGCAACATATACGATGGTACAGGAGGCTCCGCGGGCACCACTACAGAAGAATCAGTAGCGAAAACGGCGAGGCTATCGGTCACGAGACTGTCGACGACCGCCCCCTCCCCCTCTGCGGCATTAGGCATCGAGGGGGCTGCAGCCACAACGAGCGTATCCCCGACGGTCGGCAGATCGTCAGGGAGCAGACTCATCTGGTCAATGTTCACCTGAGCCATGAGGCCCAAGGTGAGAGACAGGAAGGTCAGGATGGACAGTATTCGAGACATTATATATAAATGTGTATGCTTTTACCCAGTTCGTCGAGAATCAGAGCACCAGCGAGGCAGGAATGCGACGGCAATTATAGTTCGACGCCATAATCTGACCATAGGCGCCAGCGCTGCGCAGGGCGAAGAGATCACCACGGTGGGTAACAGGGAGCACTTCGTCCGTGCCGAAGCAATCTGAACTCTCGCAGATGGGGCCGACCACATCATAGACGTCGGTCTGGAGTTCCGAGTTCTGAGTTCCAAGTTTCGCCTGGACCGAGATATTCTCAATCTTGTGATGTGCCTGGTAAAGGGCGGGACGGATGAGGTCGGACATGCCGGCATCGAGGATGACGAACTTCTTGTTCAATCCCTCCTTGACGTAGAGCACGCGACTGATGAGCGAACCGCACTGGCAGACGACGCTGCGGCCGAGTTCGAAATGCAGTTCCTGCCCGGCACGCAGGTGGAGATGCTCGGCATAGTTGCGGAAATAGGTAGCGAAGTCCGGGATGGGATTGGCATCCGGGTTCTCATAGTCGCAACCGAGGCCTCCGCCTACGTTGATGGTCTTCAGTCGGATGCCATTGCCTTCGAGTCGATCCTGCAGGTCATTGATACGGCTGCAGAGCATCGAGAAGGGCTCGAATTCGAGGAGCTGGCTGCCGATGTGGAAGTGAAGGCCTTCGAGACTGACGTTGGGCAGTGTCACGGCATGCTGGATGACCATGTCGAGCATCTCCATCGAGATGCCGAACTTGTTTTCGGAGAGCCCGGTCGTGATGTACTTATGCGTATGGGCATCGACGTTGGGATTGACACGGATGGCGACATGAGCCACCTTGCCCTTGGCACCTGCCAGTTCGTTGATGACGTCGAGCTCAGGGACCGACTCCACATTGAAGCAGGCGATGTCGGCGTCAAGTGCCAGATTGATTTCCCAGTCGGCCTTGCCTACGCCAGCGAAGACGACCTTCGAGGCGGGGAAGCCGGCACGAAGGCAGGTCTCCACCTCGCCGCCGCTCACGCAGTCGCAACCCAGTCCTGCGGCATTGATGATGCCGAGCACGGTGGGGTCGACGTTTGCCTTGACGGCATAATGCACACGGAAGCCCGCATAACGGGCTGCCTCACGGCAGATGACTTCGAGCGTCTGCTGCAGCAACGCACGGTCATAATAGTAGAATGGCGTCCGGACGCCTTCGAATTGAGAGAGAGGAAAATTCATGGAGTTCTGAAGATTGACTTAGAACAGATGTGCCGAGAGTGCCTGGAGGGACTTGACCTTGTCCTCCTTGCGAACCAGGACGGAGATATTGTAGTTGGAGCCACCGTACGAAATCATACGGACAGGTACCTCCTTGAGCGCCTCGACGACTTCGGACTCGAAGCCGAGATTGTCCCACTTCATGTCGCCTACGACGCAGATGATGACCATATCGCGGTCGATGGTGACCGAGCCGAACTTCTTGAGGTCGTTGACAATCTCATCGAGGTGCTTGTCATTGTCGATGGTGAGCGAGACGCCGACCTCGGAGGTGGTGACCAGGTCAATGGAAGTCTTGTAGTGCTCGAAGATCTCGAATACCTGACGCAGGAAGCCGTAAGCCAGCAGCATGCGGCTGGACTTGATGCGGATGGAGGTGATGCCGTCCTTGGCTGCGATTGCCTTGATCTTACCGGCCTCGGTCTCGTTGCTGATGTTGGTGCCAGGAGCCGAGGGCTCCATAGTATTGAGCAGACGGACGGGAATATTATACATACGAGCCGGGGTGACGCAGGTAGGATGCAGAATCTTGGCACCGAAATAGGCGAGCTCGGCAGCCTCATCGAAGTGGAGCTGACGCACGGGCTTGGTCCCCTCGACGAAGCGTGGGTCATTGTTGTGCATGCCGTCGATGTCGGTCCAGATCTGAATCTCCTCCGCACGGATGGCTGCGCCGATGATGGATGCAGAGTAGTCTGAACCGCCGCGCTGCAAGTTGTCGATATCGCCGTAGGCATTGCGGCAGATGAAGCCCTGGGTGATGTAGATCTGCTGGTCGCCAGCAGCCTGAAGCTGCTCGCGGAGGTGCTGCTCGATATAGTGGAAGTCGGGCTCGGCATTCTTGTCGATACGCATATAGTCGAGCGCAGGCATGAAGGCTACACGGACGCCCAGCTGGCGAAGGTACTGATACATCAGATTGGTCGAGAGCAGCTCGCCCTGAGCCACGATGCACTTCTCCTCGTAGATGGTGAAGGGACGGTTGGCAAAGGAGCGGATATACTCGAAGATGCCACGGACAGCCTTCTGTGCCTCGTTGCGACAGTCATCATTGGCATAAAGCTCGCTGATGACGCCGGCATATTTCTGCTCCAAGCGCACGATGACCTCACTGGCGCCTACCGAATTCTGCAGACGATAGTAACCCGAGATTTCGAGCAAGGTATTGGTGGTGCCCGACATAGCGGAAAGCACGACTACTTTTGACTGGCCATCCTCTGTGATGAGGCCGGCCACATTCTTGATACGCTCAGCCGATCCGACTGAGGTTCCACCGAACTTGAGGACCTTCATTATATTTACAATTTAACAATTTACGATTTACCATTTGGGGATAATCCCAGCACAATATCGGGCGCAAAAATACGCATTTTTGAGGTATCTGCCAAATTTTTGGACAAAAATCTAACAAAAAAACATGTTTTTAAACATCTATTCCGACATTTCGTCACTCATATTCACCAAATACAGTCGATTTCGGGCTCGTGTGAAGGCGGTATACATCCATCGGTAGAAGTCGGGGCCGAGATGCTCAGGATTGATATAACCCAGATCCAGATAGACATCCTGCCACTGGCCACCCTGACTCTTGTGACAAGTGACGCAGTAAGCGTACTTGACCTGCAGGGCGTTGAAATAGGGGTTCTCCTTGATGGCCTTGTAGAGGTCGCGCTTCGTGCGGCATTCAGGATAATCCTGCGCCACCTGCATGAAGAGCTGCTGCTGGCGATCCTGGGGCAGGTTGGGGCCGTCGACGGTCAGCGTGTCGAGCATCACGATGACCTCGGTATCGATGTCGTAATCGGGCAGGGTGATGTCGACCTTGGCGAATCGGAACCCATAGAACTCGACGACCGAACGCACACGACGCACCGTCACCACGTCACCATTGGCGATGAAGGGCAGTTGATCGAACTCGCGCCCCCAATAATAGTTATTCTTGACCACGAGCAGTCGCTCGCCTGCCGAGAGTTCCTCCTCCCGGTCGAGTATCTGATTACGGACACCGAGGTTGAAGCGGTTGGCACGCGCGTTGGAACGGGTGATGATGATAGTGTCGTCAAGCCCCTCGTGGCTATAACTCTGAGCCAGGCACTCCAGGAGCTCGTAGCCGTCGATGCGCTGCACGTCCTTATACATCTTATTATATATACGCGGGAGGCTGGTCAGGTCGCCGCCCTCCATGAGGATGCTGCGCAGGTGAGTGGCGTTATAGAGGATGCCCGAGTCGAGCTGCTGACGTGCCACCTCAGTGAGCTCGGTAGTCATCACCTCGAGGCCATAACCCTGAAGCTGCTGGAGGTCGAGCGCAGGACTGCGCTTCTGCCCCACCGGCGGCAACTGGGCTGCGTCGCCCACCAGGAGCAGCCGACAGCCTTGCGAACCATAGACGTACTCGATGAGGTCATCGAGGAGATTGCCCGTTCCGAAGGGCGACCCCTCATTGAGCGTGGAGATCATCGAAGCCTCATCACAAATGAAGAGCACGCCGGTGCGACGGTTCTCGGTAAGTTCGAAGCCCTCCATCTCGACATTGAATTTCTGCTGCCGGTAGATAGTCTTGTGAATCGTGTAGGCAGGATGACCCGCCATTGCCGCAAAGACCTTGGCCGCACGTCCGGTGGGCGCCATGAGCTGGACGGGCATCCGCAGCTCGTCAAGCAGCCGGACCAAGGCGCCGACCAGTGAAGTCTTGCCCGTTCCGGCATAGCCACGAAGGACGAAAATGCGGTCGCGAGCACTGTTTCCGAAAATGAAGTCGCCGAGCAAATTCATCGCCTCTTTTTGCAATTTATTAGGTGAAAATTGCAATTTTTCGGCCATTTTTTGGGCAAAAACAGAAAATATCATACTTTTTTTGAATTTTTTTGGGGCAAATATATACAAAATTCAAAAAAGTTGTGTATATTTGCCCCGTAAAAAACAACTAAAAACCCAAAACAGTCCTAATATTATAAACCAAACATAACATCATGAAAACTGTTTTAAACATTTTCCTCGCAATCGCGTCAGTGGTATTGGTTGTCATGTGCTATCAGAGCCTCATGATTCCAATCGAGTTCAACAGTGAGGTCGCCAAGCGCGACGAAGTAGTCATCCAGCGTCTGAAGGACATCCGTACCCTTCAGGAGGAGTTTCAGCACAAGTATGGCACCTATGCCGCCTCTTGGGACCAGCTGATCAACTTCGCCAAGAATGACAAGATCGCCATCGTTCAGAAGGTTGGTTCTCTTACCGACGACCAGCTGAAGGAGAAGCTCACCGAGGAGCTCGCATGGAAGTACCTCTGCGATCCTAAGAAGTATGCCAAGGAAATCGCTCAGTTCGGCCTCAGCAAGGAGACCTTCAGCCGTGACTCTATCTTCGTCAACGTGCTCCAGAAGGATTCTGCCCTGCAGCGCCCTGACTTCAACATCGATGAGATCAAGTTCATCCCAACCTTCACCGAGGAGGCTGCCGCCAAGCACGACACCATCCTGCTTGCCACCGGTATCCAGGAGTCAGCATCTGGTTATGTAATGCCTCTGTTCGAGGCTAAGGTTCCTTTCACCGCTTACCTCTCTGACCTCAACGAGCAGGAGCTCAGCAACAAGATTACCGACCGTGAGGATCTCGACAAGTATCCTGGTCTGCAGGTTGGTGATGCTACCCAGGCTAACAACAACGCCGGTAACTGGGAGTAATCCACATAATGGCTAATCAGAATATGACCATCCGGTTCACGCCGGATGGTTTTTCGTTTGCCGAGTGCCCTAACTCGGCATCTATCCTGCTCGACGAAGCGCCCTTCCACGAGATTGCCCCCGGCCCCGACTTTCAGCACCGGCTGCAGGAGGAGGTGCTTAACGAGCTGTCGAACACCGACACCATCCACGATCTCTGTTGCCAGTTGCTTTCCACCCGCGTCATCCTGCTGCCACCCGAGGTCACTGACCCCGACGTGGCCGAACAGATGTACCATACCACGGTGAGTCCTGCCGAAGCCCCCGAAATAGTGCTCCAGCAACCTCTCTCCCTCCCCACCGGACAGGAGGTGATGCTATGCTTCGGCATTGATGAGAGCCTCTACTATTTCCTGCAGCGCAACTATGGCGAACTCACCTTCGAACACCACCTTGCCACACTCCTCGTCGAAGGCGCCCGCATGGCCAATGGCAACTGCATGGTGGTGCGCTGCGATGCCCAGACTCTGGAGTTGGCTCTCTTCCGCGACAAGCGTCTGACCCTTGCCAACGTCTACCGCACCACGCAGGCCGAGAACCGCAGCTACTACATCATGAACACCTGGGTCCAGCAGGAGCTCGACCAGTTGCAGGACTATCTGCTGGTGCTCAGTCCCGGCAACGAGGGGCTGCAGGTCCGCGCCAGCCTACACCGTTTCATCAAGCACGTCTATTCTTAAACAGACAACGAATGAAAATCATCACCGGCGAATATGGGGGCCGCCGCTTCGACCCACCGCATAACCTGCAGGCACGCCCCACCACAGACCTCGCCAAACAGGCACTCTTCAACATCCTGCAGTGCCGAATCGACCTTGAGGACTGCCGTGCGCTGGATCTCTTCAGCGGCACGGGCAGCATCAGCTTCGAACTGCTCAGCCGTGGTGCCGCCTCGGTAACCAGCGTAGAGATGGGACGCCAGCAGCAGCAGTTCATCCAGAAGGTCGCCGAGGAGCTCCGCATCCCACGCGGTCGCCATCAACTGATCAGGGGTGACGCCTTCCGTTATCTGAGCGGTTCGCCAGCACAGCCCTTCGACTTCATCTTTGCCGATCCCCCCTATGCTCTTGCCGAGCTGCCCAAACTGCCCGAACTGGTGCTGCGTGAGCAATGGCTCACCAGCGAAGGCATCTTCGTGCTCGAGCATGGCAAGGAGAATGACTTCTCCCAACTGCCAGGATTCCAGGAGATGCGCACTTATGGAGCTGTTCATTTCAGTTTCTTTGCGCTCCCTTGAACAATCCATCCTTACGACGAAAATCCCGGGCATCGATTCCATCCGACTGCATCAGATGCTGAATGTTAGCGTTGTCCCTTTCTATAATAATATATAATGTGTAACTTTAAGCAAAACATCAGATATATGAAGAAGCTCCTTTTCCTTATGTCAGCACTCGCCCTCATCTCATTGAGCAGTTGCAAGAAGACCATCGAGGCGCTCAAACCCGATTCGTCAGGTACGCCCTACGACCTCTATCTCGTCATGGACGATGCACTCAAGGAGACCGACCTCAACGATACACTCAATGCCATTTTCGAGTACCCCATGGAAGGTACACCCAATGGCGACGAATATTTCCGTGTGCGTCACCTCACCCCTGAGAACTTTGCCTCGCAGGTGATTCGTATCGTTGCCAATGTCGCCATTGTCGATATTGATGCCAGCAATGCCGATACGCCCGTCATCACCCTCGACCGCGACCACTATGCCGAGAATCAGGTCATCGTAAAGATGCATGCCAAGAGCATCGAGGCCCTTGCCAATTATCTTCCTCAGGTACAGGAACAGCTTCGTCAGATCTTTGTCAAGAACGAGATGAACCGTCGCATCAAGATTCTGACCGATGAGCATCAGCATCGTCAGCAGGATCGCATCATGCGCCTGCAGAACGCCTCGCTCTATATTCCGTTGGCCATGGACAAGGACTGCCACCCCGCAGCAGACAGCACCTTCTACTGGGTCACCGATGGCTTCGAGAGCAAGCAGAGCTACATCGTGGTCTATAGCGTGCCGTATACCGACCAGAACATCTTCTCGCTCGAGGGTGCTGTGGCTGTGCGTGACTCAGTGATGGGTGCCAACATCACCGGCTCGGACTCCACTCAGTACATGGAGACCAATCAGAACGTCATCTTGCCGGAATACAAGGCGCTCAACATCGGCGGCCATTATGTGGGCGAGCTGCGAGGCATGTGGCGCATGCACAACGGCATGATGGCAGGACCATTCATCTGCCACATGCGCCTCGATGAACTCAACAAGCGAGTCGTCTTTGCCGAAGGGTTCTGCTACGCTCCTAACGACGGCAAGCGCCTGTTGATCCGCAATCTGGAGGCTTCACTCTACACGCTCAAGCTTCCTTCCGACAAGCTGATTCCAGAGATTGAGGTCACTCTCTAATATCTCGACCACCTACCCACAACTCTCAACTCTACAATAAGCAATGAAATTGCTTCGCATAGGCATCACCCACGGCGACATCAACGGCATCGGCTACGAACTGCTGCTCAACGTACTCCAGGACCCCGAACTACTGGACATCTGTCCCCCCGTCATCTTTGGTAGCCTGCCCATAGCTCAGGCCACAGCCCACCAGATCGGCATCGAACAGGTACCATTCTACATCACTCCCAATGCCGAAGAGGCATTGGACGGACGCATCAACCTCATCCCTGTCCTTGCCGACGAGGAGGCAGAGCTCCAGTTCGGCGAGCAGACCGAGGCAGCCCTCAAGGCAGAGGCGAATTCGCTGACTGCAGCGCTCGATGCCTTCCATCAACATCTGATAGACGCTCTCGTAACGCTGCCCGGACACCTCGACAATGACCGGGAGAGCCACGCACTCTCAGACTTCATCCGCCGTGCTCTCGGGTCCCAGGAAGAGTCGTTCGACTGGACCTTGAACGGAGGACTGCGCCTCCTGCGCCTCCACCACATGGACGTCTCGACTCAACTGGGCGAGGGCCTTGCCTCCGAGGCGTTCGTCGCACATATACAGTCCATCCACCGCAGCCTCCGACAGGACTTCGACATGATACGGCCACGCATCGCGGTCATTTCGGCTCAGCAGAAACTCAAGGGTGACCTCGACGACCTGCGAGAGCAGGGCATCACCGTCTTCGGTCCCTTCGCAGCAGACGACTTTGTCAAGGGTCAATGGCAACACCACTACGACGGTTGCCTCTTCCTGGGTGAAGATGAGAGCCATGACCAAGTACTTGCTGCCGAAGATTCCCAATTCACCATCGGCTACGTCTCAGGTCTGCCACTCGTCCTCACCTACCCGCTCCAAGGTATCAGTTATGACATCGCGGGGCAAGGTAAAGCCGACGAAGTGCCTCTGCGACAAGCAATCTACGCGGCCATCGACATCGTACGAAGCCGCGTCCGCTACCACCATGCTACACACCATCCACTCGAGAAGCAATGGGTTCCACGTGGTCGCGACGACTTCAAACTCGACCTTACCAAAGAGGAATAACCTCCCTCAACCGGACAACGCCCTCAACCTCCCTTAACCGGGGCCTTGCCCCATTAACCCTCTTTAACCGGGCAACGCCCTCAACCGGGGGCTCCGCCCCCTCAACCGGCCCTTTGGCCCTCCTCCCATGCCATCATTCATCATCGAAGGCGGCCACAAGCTCAGTGGCGAAATCAAACCGCAGGGCGCCAAGAACGAGGCGCTCGAGGTGCTCTGTGCCATACTGCTGACCCGTGAAGAGGTCACGATGACCAACATTCCTGAAATCCTTGACACCCTCAACCTCATCGAACTGATGCGGATGATGGGTGTCACCGTCCACCACGTCTCGAAGGGGCACTTCACCTTTCGCGCCGACCACCTGGACGAACAGTATCTGCAGAGTAACGACTTCCTGCGCCGCTGCACGTCACTGCGCGGCTCAGTAATGCTGCTGGGACCGTTGGTCACCCGGTTCGGACATGCACTCCTCCCCCAACCCGGGGGCGACAAGATCGGTCGCCGCAGACTCGACACCCACTTCATCGGCCTGCAGCGACTTGGTGCTGACTTCTGCTACGATGCCGAACGCCATGTCTATGAGGTCAAGGCAGACCGGGGCCTGCATGGCGCCTACATGTTGCTCGACGAGGCTTCGGTCACTGGCACCGCCAACATTGTGATGGCTGCCGTCTGCGCTCAAGGCACCACCACCATCTACAATGCCGCGTGCGAGCCGTACATACAGCAACTCTGCCGCATGCTGGTGCGCATGGGTGCCCACATCCAAGGCATTGGTTCGAACTTGCTCACCATCGAGGGCGTCACCGAACTGCATGGCACTGAGCACCGCCTGCTGCCCGACATGATTGAGGTGGGCTCCTTCATCGGCATGGCAGCCATGACTGGTTCCGAACTCACCATCCGCGAGGTCTCCATTCCCGACCTGGGCATCATCCCCGATGCCTTCCGCCGCCTCGGCATCACTGTCGAGCAACAAGGGGACGACCTCCACATCCCCGCTCACGACCATTATCAGATCGACTCGTTCATCGACGGCTCCATCATGAACATTGCCGATGCGCCCTGGCCTGGACTTACCCCCGACCTGCTCTCGGTGCTCCTCGTCACCGCTACCCAGGCACGCGGCGTAGTACTGATCCACCAGAAGATGTTTGAGTCTCGTCTCTTCTTCGTTGACAAACTCATCAACATGGGCGCACAGATTGTACTCTGCGATCCACACCGAGCCACCGTCATCGGCATCGATCGCCAATACCGTCTCCGTCATTCCAACATGTCCAGTCCCGACATCCGCGCGGGTATCGCCCTACTCATCGCTGCCATGAGTGCCGAAGGCATCTCTCGCATCGACAACATCGGACAGATTGACCGTGGCTATGAAGACATCGACCAGCGCCTCAATGCCCTCGGTGCCCGCATCACCCGTGTCGATGACTGACCTCATCATTCACAGTTCCGTCATCGGAAAACCTATTTCCACCCAACTATCATGATCAAGGATTTTCACAAGACCGCCATCATTGCAGGTGGCCGCTATGTCAGCTATCACGAGATGCTGCAACGCATCACCCTCTTCGGCGAGGTCTCGCAAATCAATAAGGGCGACAAGGCAGTCATCCTCTGCGAGAACCGCGAGGCATGGGTCTATACCTTCTTCAGCATCTGGCACCGCCGCGGCATCGCTGTGCCTGTCGATGCCACCTCATCGGCACAGGATCTGGCATACGTGCTGCGCGACTGCGCGCCCCAGTGCATCTGGACATCCGTCAAGAAAGTAGACACCGCACGTATGGCGCTCAAGCTCACCGGGCTCGACCTTCCCATCTTGACCGTCGACGAATATGAACAGAAGGAGCTTCCTGCCGGTACTGAAGCTGCCAAGATAGACTATGACTCCGCCGACACCGCCGTCATCATCTATACCTCAGGTACTACTGGTTCACCCAAGGGCGTGATGCTGTCATTCGCCAACATGATGGCAAACGTGGACTCCGTCTCGAAGGAGGTGCGCATCTTCACGCAGGATCGCCGCAGCATCATCCTGCTGCCGCTGCATCATGTGCTGCCGCTGCAAGGCTGCCTCGTCGCCCCCATCACGACGGGCGGTGGTGTAGCCATTGCCCCTGCCATGACTGGCCCCGACATCATGGACACGCTGAAGCGCGGCAAGGTGGGCATCATGATTGGTGTACCTCGTCTATGGTCCACCTTGGTGCGAGGCATCATGACTAAGGTCAACAAGAGCATCTTAACGCGCGGGCTGTTCAAGATGTGCCGTACCCTGCAGTGGCGCTGGCTCAGCCGCCTCATCTTCACCTCGGTACGGCAGGCAATGGGCGGACACATCGAGATTCTCGTATCGGGCGGTGCAGCCTTGGATCGTGAGATTGCGCTCGACATCAAGGCGCTCGGTCTCGACTTGCTCGAAGGCTACGGCATGTCCGAGACGGCTCCCATCATTGCTTTCACCCGTCCGGACGATATCGTTCCTGGCTCGGTAGGCAAGCCGCTGCCCTCCGAGAAGGTCATCATCAAGAACGGTGAAGTCTGCGTCAAGGGCCCCAACGTGATGCAAGGCTACTATAACCGACCTGACGAAACGGCTGCCATGTTCGACGAAGAGGGCTGGCTCCACTCGGGCGACCTCGGTCGCTTCGACGACAAGGGGCGTCTCTACATCACCGGCCGTACCAAGGAGATCATCGTCCTGTCCAACGGCAAGAACATCAACCCCACAGAGATTGAATTCAAGCTCGAGCAGCACGCAGACATCGTCAAGGAGGTGGGCATCATCCAGGACGTAGATATGCTCAAGGCTATCATTGTGCCACAACCTGCCTGGGTCAATGGGCGCAACGATGAAGAACTCGAAGAGGCTCTGAAACGTGAACTCCTCGAACCCTACAACCAAGAGGCGCCTAGCTACAAGCGCCTGATGTCGCTCTTTGTCTATCATGGAGACCTGCCTCGCACCAAGATGGACAAACTGCAGCGCTTCAAGCTGCCCGCCCTCGTCACTGCAGGTGACCATACGGACAAGAACAACAAGGAACGTATCGTAGAACCCTCGTTCCCCGAATACAAGGTCATCAAGCAGTACATCCAGCAGGAGAAGAAGTGCCGCGTCCGTCCCACTGACAATCTCGACACAGATCTGCAACTCGATTCGCTCGACAAGGTGGGCTTGCAGGGCTTCCTCGAACAGACGTTCGGCATGGACATCACTGCCGAGAAGATTGCCTCGTTCAAGAACGTCCTCCAGATGGCAGAGCATGTAGCGGACTACAAGACCCGCATCGAAGTGGAGGAGATTGACTGGCACCGGATTCTCAACGAGGACACCCATTCGCTGACGCTCCCCGATGCCTGGCCTGATGACCACCTGTTTCTCTGGGTCTTCAAGGCATGCGCCCGCCTCTGGCAGCGGCTGGAAGGACGTGGCGCAGACAACATTCCCGAAGAGGGTCCCTACATTCTGGCAGCTAATCACCAGTCGTTCCTCGACGGCATGTACGTCATGTCGTACAACCGCAGCAAAAACGTCCGAAAGACATTCTTCTTTGCCAAGGCATCGCATGTTAAACACCCCTACGCTCAGTGGATGGCGAAACGCCACAACGTCATCGTCATGGAACCGACCAATCTGAAAGGCTCCATCCAACGTATGGGCGAAGCCATCAAACAGGGCAAGTCCATCATCATCTTCCCAGAGGGTACCCGTACAGAAACAGGCGAAGTGGGAGAATTCAAGAAGACTTTTGCCATCCTCTCGAAGGAGCTGAACGTCCCCATCGTCCCCTGCTCAATCCATGGCGCCTACGAAGCCATGCCGAAGCACAGCAAATGGATACGTCCGTTCAAGGTCCGCATTGATTACCTTCCCCTCATCACGCCCTCTCCAGACGATACCTACGACACTCTGTCGGCTAAGGTTCGCGATGCCATCATTCAAAACCAACGCGAACTATAGTTCAGAACCTGCCCTACCGTATAACAGAATGGAGCTGTGTCAAAAGCAAACCTTTGGCACAGCCCCATTCTTTATTTGACATTCGCAATCGGCAGAATGCTTCCTTTCAATCGAAACCGACCTTTATCAGCACCATCCAGGCACCAATGCATGCGACAACAGTCATTCCATAGACGATGAGCAGTTGCCACCAGTTCATCGGATTGGCAATGTACTTGAAGTCCTTCCATTCCTTGCGCTTCCAGAGGTCGATATTCTCCAGGAGCCATTGGCCAAATGCCTGCAGGTCGAGCGGCTGATCGCTGTGATCGCGTGCCCAACTCTCAAGGGCGAGCTCCATGCGGGGTTCGTCCATCCAGGAGAAGGCATTGCACCACTTCAGGATGGGGTACGTCTCGGGCTCCTGGGGCTGGGAAGCAGGATTCTGGCTTTGAGTTCCAGACTCTGAGTCCTGACTTGTTTCAAGCGCTGGTGCACCCCTCTCCACTCCCAAACAGATGGTGAATTCATTCTTATTGCCTCCATGCCAATAGGCACGCTGCTTCTCGCCGATAGTCAGACCCTTCGAGGCATCGTAGAGCAGGACGAAGAAGTGAACCTCATGCGTACTTCCCACCGTTGCGTTGAGTAGTTGGAAGCAACGCTGGTCCTCGTCGGTAGCGATGTCCAGTCCCACGATAGGCATCTGCTCATAGCCCTGAATCTTCGGGTAATCGTAGAGTCCCAGTTCCTGTGCCTCCTGATCACTGATGGTTTCGTAACGGAAGATCGAGTTCGACTGGTCAAGTGGATTGGAGTAGCGATGCGGATAGGTCTGCGTCTGCGTGTGTGCCGATATGCCGTCCCACGGGCAGAGTTCACCACCTCCACCAGCTACGCAGTTAGGATGGAAGGTCGAAAAGTAAGAGGTCGAACCTCCCCACATGTTGACCAGATACCAGAAGGTATCGCCCGAAATGTTTTCGACATGCCCGGTGTTGAGCGTCCAGGTCCAATATTGTGGATGATATACCAAACGCTCACGACGCTCCTGTCGGGTATTGCCACGGCTGTCGCGCACTGTCTCGTAATAGACCTGCAGTTCGGTCCATTCACGATAGTGACGCACCTCGGTCACATAACCACTAAGGAATTCGGTGTCCATCCCCGCCCTGCGGGCAATGAAATGCGCCAGTCCCACCAGACCTTCCATCACGCACAGCACCCCCGCATAGACTACGTAGTCCACACAGGGATATCCGCCGTAGAAATTGCACCATATCCAATGGGCAAACAGGGCAATGGCTGGAAGAAGGTAGGCGAAGTAATGCACAATCGGTAATTATAAATTCAGTTCCGTCTAAGCGTGATGCTCAATTGAGAATCGGGGAATCATGAATTGCGAATCACTCACTTCTTCTTGAACAGGTCCACCTCATCGTCAATGCCCGTGATCATCACATCCTTAGTGCGAGTGCTCGAGACGATGGTGTAATCGATCTTGGTCTTGTTCGAAATGAAGAACTTGGCTGGAATCTGCTCGAGCAACGTTTCACGCTGACGAATGATGTCGAGCATGCGGGTCTGCGCCTGGGTGAAGTAGGCACGCTGCACCTCGATGGCCTGCATCAGATCTTTATAGAGAGAGGTGTCAAAGTCAGGATTGGACTCCTGAATCCACTTCATCGAGGTGTTGTCGTCCTTGTAGCGACCCGAGATAATTTCGGGATAGACCTTCTCGAAAGTCTCGCGGTACTCATTGGTCACACCCGTCTTCTGCTGAATGACTTTCCACATCTGGTCGTGTACGCTTTCCACCTTGCCCTTTTGGGCTTCGGCTTCCTTGCGAAGCGCCACTTCCTGATTGTTATAACTGATGTACATGCCCACGAGGACGATGACTACGAGTACGATGACCGCGATTGCAATGATTGTTACCATAATTCTAAATTTTTGAATGTATCGTTTATGCGCCGCAAATATACGAACTATTTCCCAATAATGCAAATTTTCATGCATAAAAATTTCCAATATCGCAAACATTCGTTAATTTTTCATTCAAAAACAGCCTAATTTCACTAATTTTCTTTAAATAATTGGTACTTTGCGATACAAGGTACTGATTTATTGCCTATCTTTGCGGCGTCAAAACAAATTGACGGATAGAAAAGAACAAATTGCACAACAATGAACACCGAGAACGCCAAATCGCAGATGCGCAAAGGAATGCTGGAGTACTGCATCCTGCTGTTGCTCCATCGAGAGCCGGCCTATGCTTCGGACATCATCCAGCAGCTCAAAGATGCAGAGCTCATCGTCGTGGAGGGCACGCTCTATCCGCTGCTCACCCGACTCAAGAATGAGCGACTGCTCAAATACGAATGGGTGGAATCGACCCAAGGACCTCCGCGCAAGTACTATGCGCTCACCCTCGATGGAGAAGAGTTTCTGCGCAACCTTGATCAGGCATGGGCCGAACTCCAGACCACCGTTGCCATCCTCAAGCAGTCTTAATCCTCCCCTCAACCGCTGCCCCGCAGCAATAACCGCGCCATCGGCGCAACAACCGCCCTTAACCTCTGCCCTGCAGCATCAACCACCCTTAACCGCGCCACCGGCGCAACAACCGCCATTAACCGCTGCCCCGCAGCATCAACCATATGAAGCGCAGCATCAACATCAACCTATACGGCACTCTCTATGCCATCGACGAAGACGCCCATCAACTTCTCGATCAATATCTCAGTGACATGAAGGTCTACTTCAGCCGTCAACCTGGCGGCGAAGAGATAGCCGATGACATTGAGCACCGCATCGCCGAGCTCTTCTGGGAGCTACGGCAGCAAGGTACTGAGTCAATCACCATCGAGCAGGTCACCGTCATCATCCACCAGGTAGGCAATCCCGAGGAGGTCGAAGATTCTCAGAACGCGACCGGCGACCAGGGAGATCCCTCGTCTTCCGCCACTTCGACATCCGACAATGCCCAGTCTTCTGACACCAATTTCTCCTCATCCGAGGACCATCAGTCCGGATCAGGCAGCAACTCGTCCTCACAATATCAGAGCGGATCATCCTACTCCCATCAGAATGATGCCTATCAGAACGGCACCACTTCCCGCCGATTCTATCGTGACCCGCAGGACAAGGTCATCGGAGGCGTCATTGGAGGTATCTGTCGGTACTTCAACATCAATGACGCCATCATCTTCCGCATCGTCTACATCCTGCTATGTCTCTTCACAGACGGCATCTTCATCCTCATCTATCTGATCTTATGGCTCATCGTACCCTTGGCACGCACAGCAGAAGACCGACTCCGCATGCAAGGCCGTCCGGTCAATCCAGACAACATACGCGCCGAGGTGCTCAACAATCAGAGCACTCCTCCTGCCGACAACCATGGCGGCTGCCTCAAGGCGCTGCTCGTCGTCCTCTGTGCACCCATGGGATGCCTGATTCTCTTCGTGGGTTCCATCCTGCTCTTCGTACTTGCCACATTACTTTTCTCCTTCTTCGGAGTAGGAGTCGGGGTTTTCGACTCGCTGCTCACGCCACTCCGATTAGGAGGGTTTAGTACTACCAGCGTCATCGGGCTCCTTCTCTCTGCCATCGCTGTCATCGGGCTCCCTATCTATGCCCTCTATCGCTGGTTCCGTCGCGAGCAACGGCCCGACAATTCACTTACCTGGGTCATCCTTGCCGGCCTGCTGATGATAGCTGGCATCATAGGATGGAACAGCTACCGTAACGTGAAGACCACGATTGCCGACACAGACTGGAGTTCCATCTCCATCGACGACATATTCCCGGGTGAAGACACCAACATCTCCTATGCCAAGTCTTCGCGCCAAGATACTCTCGCCCCCTTCCAATGCATCCAGTTTGCCGGAGTAGGCAAAGTCGAGTACCAGCCAGCCGACTCATTCTCCATTCGCTTCGAAGGTTCCGACTGGCTCATCAAGCACACGATGGTCAATGTGAAGGACAGCGTGCTTCATGTCGAAACGGATGATCAGGCAGGCGAAGAGTTTTCCTCACAACAGTTGCAGATTATCATCAGCGCCCCCTCGCTCTCACGAATCGAGATGCAGGGAGTGGGTTCATTCAGCATTCCCGATGCCTACGAGCAGACTGTGCCCCTTTCACTCGTAATGGAGGGAGTGGGCAAAGTCTCGACCCAGGCGCTCACCTGTCCGGTCCTCACACTTCACAACGAAGGGGTTGGCAAGATTGATGTCGGACCTGTCGATACTGACTCGCTCTACGTCACCAACAGCGGCATAGGCAAAATCCACATCTCGGGCAAGGCCCATGCCTACGTCCGCAACGACGACGGCATCGGCAAGGTCCTCGACAATGACCTTCACATTGGCCAATAACCTCACGACCTCATAACCTCACAACCCTCCCGGAATCCTCCCCCTTAAGGGGGGATAAGAGGGAGTCTTCATAACCTCCACAAATGATTACCTCTGACCAACTCATATCCATCGGCCACATCACCAAACTCCACGGACTCCATGGCGAGATGCAGGCCGCCATCACCGACACCGTCTTTGACGATGTCAAGGAATGTCCTTATTTCGTCCTCGACATGGACGGCATCTTCGTTCCCTTTTTCATCCAGAACTACCGCTTTCGTTCGAGTGAGACCATGCTCCTCACGCTCGAGGACATTGACTCGCAAGCCAAAGCTGAGCCCTTCTGTGGCAAGGAACTCTACTTCGACCGCCGTTGTTTCACCGCCGAAGAGGCCGAACAATACGATGCCGACACCGAGGAGGAAGCCGGCTACATCGGCTACCAGATCATCGACCAGCACCTCGGTCCTCTGGGCGAAATCACCGACATCGACGACCAGACCGCCAACGTGCTCTTCATCGTTGACCACGATGGTGAGGAACTCATGATACCCGCTGCCGATGACCTCGTCGTCGAAATTGACGACGAAGCGCAAACCATCCTCATGGACCTTCCGCAAGGCCTCGTCGACATGTCCGATGCCGAGAGTGAAGAGGACATTGAGTAACCCATCTTCTGACATTTTTAGCGAAGCAAAGATAGTAAAATTGGCACATTGCTCCAACATTTCAGCATCAAATGGCATTTATTGTCTCTATTTTGACCCGAAAATTTGGGGAATTGAGAAATTTTGACTATCTTTGCCGCGCATTTTAAATAAGGAAACAGATGATCAACCGTTTACTCATACGTATCAAGACCGTGCAATTGGCCTATGCCAACCTGCAGTGCCACGAGTCGCGTCTCTACGCCGACGAGCAGCTCATCGAGGCTGTAGAGGCTACTCAGAAGCTCTACAACTTCCTGCTTGCCCTCATCGTCAAGACCACCGACTATCGCCGTCACCAGATCGAGACCGCCCGCCACAAGTTCCTCCCCACCGACGAGGAACTCAACCCCAACACCCGCTTCATCGACAATCAGATTGCCTGCTTCATCACCGAGCACAGTGAAGTGATTGACTACTGCACCAAGGAGCAGCTCACCAGCGACTTCGACACCGAGCTCTATCGCACCATCTTCGAGCAGATGGAACAGATGCCCCTCTATCAGCAGTACATGACCCAGGCCGAACAGCCCACCTTCGAGCAGGACAAGCAGCTCTGGATCGAGGCAATCACCCAAATCTTCCCCCAGTGTGAGAAGCTGGACGAAGTCCTCGAGGAGCGCAACATCTACTGGAACGATGACCTCACCACCGTTCTCACCGCCGTAATCCGCGCCATTACTGCCATCAAGCCCGCCTCGCAGATGCTTCGTGCAGGTCGCACCTTTGTCAAAGAGGAAGACCGTCAATTCGCCATGGATCTCTATCACTACACCCTCGACGAGTATCAGGACAACGTCCGCCTCATCAACACCATCACTCCCAACTGGGAGGCTGACCGCATGGCGATGCTCGATAAGGTCATCATGGCTGCAGCGCTCTCCGAGATCCGTCACTTCATCGACATCCCCGTCGCCATCTCCATCAACGAGTATGTCGAACTTGCCAAGCACTACGGCTCAGCCAACTCCGGCCGCTTCATCAACGGCATCCTCGACAAGGTCGCCAAGGAGTGGAAAGCCGAAGGCATCATCGTCAAGAAATGAAAAATTAAAAATTAAAAGTTAAAAATTTATGCTCAACACCATCCTCCTCCAGGCCGCCAACGCTGGCGGCGGCTACAGCACCCTTATCTTCCTCGTGCTGATGATTGCTGTCTTCTATTTCTTCATGATCCGTCCTCAGCAGCAGCAACAGAAGAAGTTGCGCGAGGAGCGCAACAACCTTCAGAAGGGCGATCATGTCATCACCAGCGGCGGTCTCTTCGGCAAGGTCGAAGGCGTCAAGATGGGTGCCGCAGGCAAGAACGGCAAGGCCGAGCCTGAAGCCTTCATCGTCAGCCTCAAGCCCGACTACTCCGTCCAGGTGCTCGTCTCGAAGGAGTGCGTCTTCAAGGACATCAACGATGTAGCAGCTGCCCAGCAGACCAAGTAATACCCCCGCAATGGCTAACACCCGGCAACAGCGCACACGCAAGAACCAGTCCAAGTGGCCGGTGCTAGTCCGAAGGGTCAATGTCTTTATCCAGCGTACCAGCCGGACAGAGGTGTTGACCTTTCTGCTATTTGTTGCCATTGCCGCTTTCTTCTGGTTTGTCCAGACCCGTGCAGAGGTGACCGACAGCGAGTTCACCGTCCACCTCGTCATCCGCGATCAGCCGCAGGACAAGGTCTTCACCACCCGTGTCCCCTCCGAGCTCAAAGTAACTATCAGCGACACCAATTCGCGGCTCTTCAATTATGGTTTCCATGACCGGTTGGACACGCTTGCCATCGACTTCGAACGCTATGCCGATGCCGTAGGCAACTTCCGCGTTTCGGCAGCCGAACTGCAGTCACTGCTCCGCGAAGAGCTCGAGGGTTCGACCAAGATAGTCTCCGTCAGCCCCACCCTCATCGATGCACGCTTTGCACAAACCGAGGGTCGGCGCATCCCAGTTCGGCTGGCGCACCATTATCGGATAGCCGACAACCACCGCATCCGTCCTGTCCTCATCGAGCCCGACTCGGTGACGGTCAATGCCCCAAGTACGGTGCTCGACACGATGCGATGGGTCTTCACCATGCCTTCGGGACAACGCGTTCAGTTGCTTACTGACACGCTCACCGAGCAACTCCAGTTGTCGCTTCCGCTGGGAGTCAAGGCCACTCCTTCGCACGTCAAGGTCACTGTCCCCGTCTCGGAGTATGTTCAGAAGGTCTTCGACCGGCTGGTGGTTCGCGTGCAAGGTGAACCCGAAGGCTATCGCCTCGTCGTGTTTCCCTATGCCGTCAGACTCTCCTGCCTAGTCGACATTGGCACATACCGCACCCTGACCGATGACCAGTTCCTGGTCACTGCCGACTATCGTGACGTTCCAGTCGACGTCCATGCCGGAAGCATCCCTCTCACGGTACGATATGTAGGTGCCGATACGACAGCTGTCACCTGTCTCACCCTCTCCCCCGCCACCGCCGAATATGTCATCGAGAAGCAATGATCCATCCGTCCCTGCAACCGCTCGTCTCATTGCGCTCACCGGTGGCATCGGCTCGGGCAAGTCGGTGGTCTCGCAGTTGCTGCGCGTCATGGGCTTTCCGGTCTATGACTGCGACGAGCGAGCCCGTTGGGTCATGACGCACGACGCGCTACTCCGTCAGCAACTCATCGACCGCTTTGGGGCCGACACCTATCTGCCCGCTAATGGTGAGCCGAACGTCTGGGTGCTCAATCGAGCCTACCTCTCCTCATGCATCTTTGCGGATGCTGAGGCGCTCGGCGACATGGACGCCTGCGTACATCCCGCCGTTGCCCGCGACCTCGCCCATTTTGTACAGGTCGAAGGGGAGACGACCTCCAGGCGCCTCGTCTTCTTCGAGTCCGCTATTCTCTACGAGTCGGGCTTCGACCAGCTCTCCCACCCCGATGAAGTCTGGACCGTCAGCGCGCCACTCGAGCTCCGCATCAACCGCGCCATGGCTCGCGACCATGCACCACGAGAGAAGATACTGGCACGCATCAACTCTCAGCTTGCGCAAGACGAGAAGGAACGTCGTGCCGACCATATCCTCCTCAACGATGACCTGCATTCGCTCATCCAGCAACTTCATTTGCTCCTCCCCAATAGTGGAGTCGGCAACAGGTCCAAACATCCCAATATTCCCGAACGACCCTAAAATTTCTAATATTCCTCAATCCCCTTCCATATTCCGATGAAACGTATCCTCTCCCTCCTACTCCTCTTGACCATCACGCTGACAGCCGTCGCCCAGATGGTCGAGCCTGTCAAGTGGTCGCACAAGGCTGACCTCAAGGGGCAGACACTCACCGTCAGCTTTACCGCTGCCATCGACCCAGGCTTTCACGTCTATGCCATGGACGTGCCTGAAGGTGGTCCTCAGAAGACTGAATTCACTTATGAGAACCTCAAGGGCATCAAAGTCAAAGGCCCCGTCCAAGTCACCAAAGGCAGCCTCATCAAGACCCACGACGAAGCATTCGACATGGACCTCTCCTATTATGAGAATTCAGTCACTTTCCGGCAGACCTTCCAGGTCACCAGCTCGCCCTACCATGTAGAGGGATTCATCTACTTCATGTCATGCAACGAGGGCATGTGCACACCTCCCACCCGCTACGAATTCGCCATCGAGGGCGAGGCAGAAGTCGCATCTGAGGTTGCTGCCGCCGAAGTTCCAGCAGCTGCAGAGGCTGCCCTTGATACCGCAGCCATAGATAGTGCAGCGACAGTTCTTGCTGCTGATACGAGCACCCTCTCTGCAGAGGGTGCAGGGGAGGGGTCACTTTGGACTCCCGTCATCGACGAACTGAATGCCTACGGAGAGTCGGCAGGCGACATCTCCGGCGAGAGCCACTCCTGGTGGTACATCCTCATCGCAGGCTTCATCGCGGGCCTGCTCGCCGTCGTCACCCCCTGCGTATGGCCGATGATTCCGATGACGATGAGCTTCTTCCTCAAGCGCAACAAGAAGAGCCGCGCCGCCGCCATCCGTGAGGCATTGATCTACGGCGGCTCCATCATCGTGGTCTATGTCGGGTTGGGACTGCTCATCACCGTCCTCTTCGGCGCCTCCGCGCTCAATTCGCTGGCGACCAACGCCGTCTTCAACATCATCTTTTTCCTCCTGCTGGTAGTCTTCGCCCTCTCGTTCTTCGGCGCCTTCGAGCTCACGTTGCCCGAGTCATGGACCACCAAGCTCGATGCCAAGGCCGATGCCACCACGGGACTGATCTCCATCTTCTTCATGGCATTCACGCTCTGCCTCGTCTCCTTCTCGTGCACCGGTCCCATCATCGGCACGTTGCTGGTCGAGGCTGCCACTTCGGGTTCCATGCTTTATCCAGCCATCGGCATGTTCGGCTTCGCCTTTGCCCTGGCATTGCCCTTCGCACTGATCGCCATGTTCCCGCAGCTGCTCAAGTCGATGCCTTCGTCGGGCGGCTGGCTCAACATGGTCAAGGTCGTCCTTGGCTTCTGCGAACTGGCACTGGCGCTCAAGTTCTTCTCCGTAGCCGACCTCGCCTACGGATGGGGATTGCTCGACCGCGAGACCTTCCTCTGCCTCTGGATTGTCATCTTCGCCCTCTGCGGCGCCTACCTGCTGGGCTTCATCCGTCTGCCCCACGACGACGACCCCGACCCGACGGACCGCGTCTCTGTCACCCGATTGATGCTTGCCTTGGTCTGCTTCTCGTTCTCGGTCTATCTCATCCCCGGTCTCTGGGGCGCTCCCTGCAAGGCGGTCTCAGCCTTTGCTCCTCCGATGTCGACGCAGGACTTCAAGCTCGGCGAACAGGCCGTCACCACCTATCATGACTATGAGGAGGGCATGGATGCCGCCCGCCGTATGGGCAAGCCCGTGCTGGTGGACTTCAGCGGCTTCGGTTGCGTCAACTGCCGCAAGATGGAGGCTGCCGTGTGGACTGCACCTGAGGTCAAGCAGATCATTGACAACGACTACATCCTCATCGAACTGATGGTCGACGACAAGACTCCGTTGCCCGAGATCCAGCGTGTAAAGGAGAACGGCAAGGAGGTCAAGCTACGCACCATCGGCGACCGCTGGTCCTACCTCCAGCGCTCGAAGTTCGGTGCCAATGCGCAGCCCTTCTACGTCCTGCTCGACGAGAGCGGCAAGCCCCTCAACGGCTCCTACTCTTACGACGAGAACGTCGACGCCTACGTCAACTTTCTCCAGACCGGCGTCCGTAACTACAAGCACTAACACCCTCTCTCTTTCCCCTAAGTCCCCCTCCCTTACGGGAGGGGAACACAATCTTTTATCAACGCATGCTAACCAATCAGCAACGCCAGCAGATCATCGCCCTCATCCATCAGGAAGTGGTCCCCGCCATGGGCTGCACCGAGCCGATGGCAGTCTCGCTCTGCGTGGCACGAGCCACCGAGGCACTTGGCTGCCGACCCGACCGAATCGAAGTGCAGCTCAGCGCCAATATGCTCAAGAATGCCATGGGCGTCGGCATCCCAGGCACGGGCATGGTGGGCCTGCCCATCGCCATCGCCCTCGGTGCCCTCCTCGGCAAGAGCGAGTACCAGCTTGAGGTATTGCGCGACGTCACCCCCGAAGCAGTAGCCCTGGGGCGTCAGTATATGGCCGAACATCCAGCACAGATCATCCTCAAGGATCCTGCACCCGACAAGCTCTACATCGAGGTCACGGTCCATGCAGGCACCAGCTCGGCCACAGCCATCATCGCCCATGACCACACACATTATATATATATCGCGCGCGAGGCGGAAGGTCAGCCCCAGGTCCTCCTCGACGAGCCATTGTGCGAAGATACGGAGAGCGATGACCAACGCGAGGAACTGAATCTGCGCACGGTCTATGACTTTGCCACTACCTCGCCCCTCGAGGAGCTCACCTTCATCAACGAGGCACGCCGCCTCAACGAGAATGCCGCTGGCGAGGCGCTCAAGGGCAACTATGGCCACGCACTCGGCAAGACCCTCTCGCGCCCGCTGGGCCGCGGCATCATGGGCGACTCGATGTTCTCGCACATCCTCTCGGCCACTTCCTCGGCATGTGACGCCCGCATGGCGGGTGCCATGATACCAGTGATGAGCAATTCCGGTTCGGGCAACCAGGGCATCGCTGCCACCATGCCCGTCGTCGTCTTCGGCGAGGAGAACCACAACACCGAGGAGGAGATCACCCGTGCCCTGATCCTCTCGCACCTCACCGCCATCTACATCAAGCAGAGCCTCGGCAAGCTGTCGGCACTCTGCGGCTGCGTGGTGGCTTCGACAGGCAGCAGTTGCGGCATCACCTATCTGATGGGCGGCGGCTACGAGCAGGTGGCTTACTCGGTCAAGAACATGATAGCCAACCTCGCCGGTATGGTATGCGATGGAGCCAAGCCCTCGTGTGCGCTCAAGGTCTCGTCGGGTGTCTCCACTGCCGTCCTCTCGGCGATGCTTGCCATCCAGAACCGCCACGTCACCAGCGTCGAAGGCCTCATCGAGGACGATGTCGACCGCTGCATCCACAACCTGACGCGCATCGGCTCAGACGGCATGAACGAGACCGACCGCATGGTGCTGCAGATCATGACGAGCAAACAGAACTGATATT
>R14__coassemble_45_pt1 | contig 107103 bp, 67 predicted proteins | sample R14__metabat2_high_PE_017 | metagenome-assembled genome bin R14 | reverse complement strand
GTTTCGGCTGGCTGGGTCATCACCCAGGAGTCGTTCATCCCTGAGAGCGTGACCGCCTTGACCTGGTACTCGAGGTAGGGGATGCCTCGGTGGACGAGGGTGTCGCAGTAGGTGTGCTCGGAGAGGGGAGCGTCGTTCTGAGACTCGCGGTTGACGTAGATGCGGTAGCCCTGCAGGGCGTTGAGGGAGGAGGCGGAGGAAGATGCTGGGTTCACAATGCATGATGCACGGTTCGGTTCACGGTTCACAATGCACGATGCACGATTATTACCATCGGCGAAGGCGCTGAGGCGGAGGCCGAAGTTCCAGTTGGCGTCGATGTCGGTGTATTCGTCGCTGAGCGTCTGCCAGGTCTCGCCGTCGCTGGAGTAGAGGTTGGACTTGCCGTCACTGACGCAGGGTCCGGCATCGTAGCCGAGGGGAACGGTGATCTCGTTGTGCTCCACATAGACCACGAGGCGGAGCTCGCGGTCAGGATTGATCTGGAGTGGTTCGTCGAGCGGGATGAGGTTGAAGCTGTACTGCTGCGGATGAGCCACCAGCTGCTGACGGCATAGTTCTGAGCCCTCGTAGAGGAGGATGTAGAGCGACGAGGGGACTTGATTGACATAGACCTCCACGTCACTCACCCACAGTCCCTCACATGACTGCAGGTCGGAGGGCATCCAACGGACAGCTGCCCAGTAGGCGCCGCCGTTGGAGAGGCCGGCAGCGTCATGATTGCGGCCATTGTGCCATGAGAGGTCACGCGAAGGGCCAAGAGCCGGAGCCTCCCAGGTGAGCTGCACCGTGCCGTCGGCGAGGGGCGTGGCCTGGACGTTCACGGGAGCCTGACCGCCGTTGTCGTAGTCGAGGTCGAGCACGGCGGCGTCGCTGAGTTCCGAGATGGCCGAGGTCTGGCTGATCTGGCGCACCTGATAGGTGTAGCGGCCGGGGGTGAGATTGCGGTCGATGTAGGAGATGGTCTGCAGGGGCTCCTGGTTGAGCTGCACGCCATTGCGGAAGAGGTCGTAGCCGTAGACGCTCTCGGCGATGGGTCCCTCGTTGAGCCGCAGGGCGTCAATGTACTGTGCAGGGGCGCAGTCAGAGGGCTTGACGAGGTAGACGTATTCGGTGCCGGTGGGGAGTGCGACGTCGGACTGCTGCCAACGCTCGCTGGTGGTGAGCGTCTCGAGCAGGATGAAGTCATGGATGTCGGTGCCGGAGGTGCTGTAGTAGAGCTGGAGGGAAGACGCGGAGCCATCTTCGGAGAGGGGGCCTGCCGCAGCGACGAGGGAGAGATGGGTCTGCCCCTTGGTGGGGATGAGCAGCATGGCAGTGCTTGAGGCTGGAGCCATGAGCGAGCCGGCGCCATGATAGTGGACGCTGCGGCAGTTGATCCATTGATCCGCGACATTGACCCACTCGTCGCGGCTGAAGGGCTCGCCGTCGGCACCTTCGTCGAAGCCCTCGAAAAGATCTGCCGAAGAGGCGAGCGTGGGGTCTGCCCAGGAGAGGGCGACGTTGTAGGGCGTGGCGGTCAGCGGTACGGCCTGCAGGTCGGTGGGGGGCACGGCCGTGCCTGCCTCGACGATGGTGACCTCCATGGGTTCACCCAGTTCGGAGGTGGAGCCATCGACGTAAACCGTCTGCAGTTGGTACTGATAGGTGCCGCTCAGGGTCAGCGTGTCTTGATAGCTGCGGCAGCCGATGGGCTGGGGCGTGAGGAGCTGGCCATTGCGATAGACACGATAGCCTTCGACCCCTTCGACCCCTGACAGGTCGAGGAAGAGGAGGCGCGAGGGGGCGTCGGTGTACTGGATGTTGAGCGCCAGGAGCGTGATGCTGTCGGCGGTGGTGACGATGCCGGCGCCGCCGGCCACGGCATTGGTCATCGAGGGGAGTTCGGCATAGCGGGTGACGTCGAACGAGCCGGTGAGCTCGCCTGTCGCGGCGTCGTAGATGCCGACGCAGCAGGTGCCGGCTGTTTGCTGCTGCTCGAAGGCGTAGATGCGGCCGTCGTAGTAAGCTGTGCCAGAGGCTGCGCGATAGGAGGGACCGGAGGAGAGCTTGGCGCCTGCACGGGTGACGTAGATGGAGGTCTCCCAGTCGCCCGTCTCGAAGCCGCCGAGGCCGTCGTCGAGAGTCGGGATGTAGGCGAGATGGCGGCTGTATTCGCTGATGCTGTAGGTGGCGGCGATGCTGGCGGTGACAGACACGGAGGAGGTGGCGGCGGCGTCTGTTGCGGCGGTCGATGGAGAGACGTCAATCTGCAGGCGGTAGATGTGGCTGGTGTTGTCGGCTGCCCAGAGCGAGGCGCCATCGTAGGCGAGGTTGCGGATGCCGTCGAGGTTGGTGTCGCTGATGGTGGCGTGACCGAGGTAGTCGCCCTGGAGCGAATAGACGTTGATGCGGCCCGCTTCGGTGTAGATGGAGGTGTAGACGTAGTGTCCGTCGCTCGCCACCGCCATCTCGGTGGTCTGAGTGCACCAGGAGTTGACGTACTCGGGGTAGCCGGGGAGCGAGGTGGTCGAGGCCGGACTCAGATCGACGGGGAAGGTGCTGGAGGCAGGCGTGGCTCCAGACGGAGACGTCGAGGACTGGGACGGAGACGTCGAGGACTGGGTGGGGAAGGACCAGCGGAGGTGGACGAGGCTGTTGCGTTCGACGCTCAGCTGCTGGGAGGCGGGGGCGAGGTGTTGCCGGATGTCGAGGATGCGTGCAGAGGTGGCGGCATTGGCATTTGAACGGCCGCCATCGGCATAGAGGCTCCGGACGGTGTAGCTGTGGGCGCCGGGAACAGCAAGGTCGTCGGTGTAAGCGTAGCTGCCCGAGATGGTCGATGCTGCTGCAGCATCTTCTCCGCTCAGGGTGATGAGAGGTTCACCATCGCGGGCAATCTGATAGGCGATGGGGGCGACTTCCGCCTGCTCGGCAGCAGGGACAGGATCGAGGGTGAAGCGGAGGTTGAAGTTGCCGGCTATGGCCGATTGTGTGGCGGGGAACCAGGTCTTGCCATCGATGGAGAGGAGGTTACCTTTGCCCTCGACAGCCTCCTGAGCATCCATGGCGAGTGGCTTGATGCCGCTCTCGTGCAGAATCTGGAGGGCGATGATGTAGTCATGACCGGCTTCGACAGAGACGGGGTTGCGGAGCGTGATGCGTGTCCAGTCGCCATAGGTGACGTCGCCGCTGAAGACCTGTCGGCACACCAACTGACCATCGCAGTAGATGCGGGCGGCGAGGTACTGGACGGGATTCATCAGTCGGGTCTCGACCGAAGTGATCTGCTTGCAGCGATAGGGCTCTAGGTCATCGGCGGTCCAAAGCGAGCCAGCATAGAAGTAGGAGCCCGACGAGACGCCCATGGCATCCTCCTGCTCGCCGCTGCCCCACTGGAGCGTGGCAGATTGGCCGAAGTTGGATTGCGGCGACAGCCATTGGAGCGTGACGAGGCGGTTCTGCTGCACCGTGGAGGTGAGACGGAGGGGGGCGAAGTAGGGCGCACCGGGTCGGACGTCAGCAGAGGCGGGGTCGCTGTGGAGCGACTCTGTCCCGTCGGCGTAGAGGGCGGTGACGGTGTAGGAGTAGGAGCCGAGGACGAGCTGCGCGTCGGTGTAGCTGGTGCGGGCATCGGTCGAACTGACGGAGGCGGCATTCGGGATAGTGGCAATGAGAGCGTCATCACGGTAGATGCAGAAGGAGTCGGGACGGGTCCCCTCGGGCATCTGCCAACAGAGGTCGATGCTTGTGGCTGCGCCAGTAACTGTGAGATCGATGGGGCGTGGCGTACGGCTGTTGCCTGTGACGTCGATGCCTACCGAGATGACCTGCGTCGGAAGCTCGGGATTGGAGGTGAGGGTGAGCTGGGCATGGTAGGGGAGGGAAGGCTGGCAGTCGCGCGTGTCGTAGGTGAGGGTGATGTCCTGCGAGGCACCAGCGGCAAGGGTGCCGGCATGTGCCGAAAGTCCGTACCATGAGTCGAAGTCGCAGAGGTTGTAGGCAAAGACGAGCGAGGGGAACTGGCGCAGGACGCCGATGGCGGTGAGCGTGCCATCGACGAGTTCGCTGGTGACAGTGAGGCCACAGACCTGGTTCTGCCCGTTGGTGGCATCGCCGTAGCGATAGCCGGGCACGTCGCTGGTGATGTGCTCGACGCCAGTGAAGGAGCGCGAGAGGAGGCTGTACTGCCGCAGCATCACCTTGTCGACCATCACGTCGTTGGGCATCACCATGTCATTGACCCAGAGGTACGGACCACCGGGCGTGACGTTGTCGTAGGCCGAACCGTAGACGGAATGGTCGGTGCCCGACTCCCAAGCGACGAGCTGGTTCTGCTGACGTCCCTGTCGGTCGACGAGGGTGAGGCTGTTGAACGACCCCACCCAGAAGCCATCGCGGTCGGAGTCGTAAGCCACGTGCGTGATCTGAAGGTCGGGGAGGTCGGGAATGTCGATGATGGAGACGAGCCGGCGACCGCGCAGGTCGAGCTGGAAGAGGCGGTTGGCATAGTCAGAGCAATAGGCATAGCGGCCATCGAAGGCGAAGTCATAAGACATGTAGTATATGCCGGGGATGGAGAACTGCTCGACGAAACGTCCCTGGCGGTCGTATTGCCAGAAGGTGCCGAGATAATAGTCGGAGGTGGTGAAGAAGTACTCGCCGTCGAAGAGGATGCTGGTCTGCAGGTCGCCCGAGAGGGAGAATGCCTGCTGCACGTCGAAGCGATGCTCTGTCGTCCCTGCGCCGACGGGCAGGGAACGCGAGAGGGTCCAGGCGGCGGGACCGTCGCCGTCGTTGCTGAGGGAGAGGGTCTGCTGGAGCGACTGCTCGGTGAGCATCGGAGCCGTTAGGTCGAGGCTGGAGAGATGGAGCGCGGGGGCGGTGAGGTGAAGGTCAATCTCTATGGGGGAGCCAGGCGTGGCTCCCGACGGGGTCACTTGCAGCGTGTCGGAGAGGAGGTTGTAGCCGTCGGCGATGACCTCGGCAAAATAGGTGTCGGCTTCGAGCTGGGGGAGGGAGAGGTGGCCTTGGGCATCAGTCTTGCCGCTGTAGACGCCGCCGGTCATGCCAGTGAGGGTGACGGAGGCATCGGGCACGGGATGACTTTGGTGGGTGACATTGACCTGCGCATTGACCCACTCGGGACACCAGACCTTGATGTCGTCGACATACCAATAGTTGATATAGTAGGCATTGTCACCGTGGGCACGGAAGCGGATGCGGAAGAGCCGGTCACCCTCGCCGAGGACGTCGGCGAGTGGGAGAAGGAAGGTGGTGCGGTCGAAGGAGCCGTCTTCGTTGGTGAAGGTGGCGACACTTTGCCAGAAGTCCTCGTCGACCGACGGCTGCACCTCGACGTCGAGATAGTCGACCGTATTGAACGTGAAGTTCTGGAGCTGGAGGGTGAAGCGCAGGTATGTGTCCTCTGCCGAGAGGGTGCGGAGCTCACGCGAAAGGAGCGACTGGTCGTAGTTGGTCAATGAGGAGTAGCGGTAGACGGCCGAGAGGTTGACCAGACCGTAGGTGTAGTAGCTGACGCGCCAGTAGGAGTCGTTGCCGTCGGCATCGACGGGAGTGCTCCACTTGTCGGGGGCGAAGGCGTTGCTGCTCCAGTCCTCCTCGAAGGGGAGCAGGCGGATGTCGCGGGCATCGACAGAGAGGGGGGCGGAGGGCGCGCTCTCGGTGCCGTCGCTCCAGACGGAGGTGACGGTGTAGATGTAGGAGCCGTAACTGTCGAGCAGGTCGGTGTAGGAGTCCGCGGTGATGAGGGCGTCGTTGATGCGCTTGCCGTCGCGATAGAGGTGGAAGCCGAGGAGGTAGGGGGACGATGCTCCTTCTGGCGAGGGTGAGCCAAGCGTGGCTCCCGACGGAGATGGGGAGGCCGAGATGCTGCCGTGCTCGGGACGGATGACGTTGGTGCCGATGAAGATGTCGTCGATCATGCACATGAAGGCATCGTTCGAGACGCAGTTGAGGCAGACGTAGCGTGCTTCGGCAGGGATCTGGTAGCGGATGAGGGTCCAGGCGGCGGGGAGCTCGTCGTAGTCTGTGCCACGGGTGGCATCGCCCGAGAGGAAGGTGAAGTCGCTCTGACGGGTGCCGGTGGTGGAGTAGCCGACGCGGATGCGTTCGGCGCCATAGGCCACTGTGTAGGAGCGGGCATAGAAGGAGAACTGGAAGTCGCGGCTGAACGAGAGTTCGGGCGAGATGAGGTAGTCGTTGTTAGCGCCGCCGATGGCGCTCATGTCGAGCAGGAAGCGGGTGCCCGAGACGGGTTGGAAGTTCTCGTTGCCCGACATGTCGAGCCCCTCGGAGAGACTCATCTCGTAGGGATTCATCACGATGAATGCCATCTTGGATCCCTGGTTGGGGAAGGTGCCGGCATTCCAGGTGTAGGTGCGGAGGTTGTCGCCGTCGAGGTAGCTCCAGCCAACTTCGCCTGGAGAGTTGATCTGGAAGTCGGGGTGCGACTCGGTGTCGTCCCAGTAGCCATCGATGGGTTCGGGGGAAATCCAGGAGAGGGAGACGGTGTGGTCATCGACCGAGGCGACTAAGCCACTCGGGGTGGGATAGGTAGCGGTAGCAGAACTGCCAGAATCTTGGTTCGAGGAGACGGCGGAACGGCTCGATGCCGGAGACGGGACAGCAGTAGCCGACGTATGGCTATAGGCAATGGCGCTGGCGGCAAGCAGCAGGGTCGAAGCCGAGAGAAGGAGGGTGCGAGTCAGTGTCATTGTCGATTATTTGAGGATATACATCTTGTGGAGGGATCCGTCGGAGCGACGGACGATGATGGGGGATGAAGAGACGCAGCGGGGGAGAGGCGTGACTGAGGTGGCAGAGCCGTTGCCTGCGGGGGTCTTCAAGGGGCGACCCATGAGGTCGTAGCAGCCAAGCGTGGCTGCTGACGGAGACGCGGGGGAAGTGTCGGACCCATAGTCGTCGGCGGGGAGCTGGTCGATGGCAGAAGGATGATGACTGATGTCGTCGGAGAGTGTGTAGTAGGCCCAGTCGGACTCGTCGTAGAAGAAGAGGTTGTCGCCCGCAGCGACGGTGAGGGCGTAGATGCCCTGGTCCCATTGGCCAGCGGTGCGCTCGTTGAAGACGTAGCTCGTCGCCTTGAGGCTGCCAGCTGCAAGTTCGTCCCAGACATAGCCGTCGTTGTACTGGATGGTGAGGTACTTGATGCGGCCATTGCGCCCGCCGTGGTCGAAGAGGAAGCGGAAGGCGATGTAGCCACGTCCCTGGACATAGCTCTGCCATTCGATCTCCTCACCGTCCTCGTCGTATTCATCGAGGGTGATCTTGGGACCGACGGGCGTCCAGGTCTCGCCGTCGGTAGTGCCCTCGACGGTGAGGTAGCTGGCTCCCTGCGGGCCGCTGGTCATGACAAGGAAGCGGAGGTCGTCGATGCCGTCCGGATAGGGACGCATTGTAGCCTCACCCGAACCTCGGAAATAGAGCTGACCTGTCGCCACGTCGCAGCAGTCCGAGTGTGATGCCCACTGGGTATAAGGCACGAAGACCATCTCGCTGTACTTCTCGTCGGTGCGTTGAGCAAACCAGAGGTAATAGCCCACGGCGCCGTCCACTGCTGTCCATTCGGCGGTGAGCTGTGATGGGCTGGTTCGTTCGAAGCGGGTAATCTGAGGCGTGTCGAGCTTCTGGGTCAATGCAACCATGAAGAGCCAGAGCGACTCCTGCAGTTCCTCGCTGGCGCAACGGAAGCCGATGTAGACATCCTGTCCGGCATATGCCGAGAGGTCCACCTCCTCATAAACGAACTCGCCGATATGGTCGGCAAAGGAGAATTCCTTATGGAGCACGAAGTCCTCGATGCGGCGATCGCCCGTCGAGACATAGACCTCGAGTTGCTCGACTGTCGAAGCCGAAGTCACCGCGCGGACAAAGGTGAGCAGACCATGCTCGGGGATGCGGAACTGACGACGGGGAATCGCCCAATCGTCGGCATCATTCCAGTAGTCGAAGTCGTAGCAAATGGCAGCTGACGACTCGTCGTAGTTCCAGGTGGTGCCATCGCCATTGGCATCGATGAACTGCCAGGTGCGGGGCAGGTTGGCATCCGTGTCGACATCGGCATTGAAGTAATCGTAATAAGGGGCACGTGCCAGTGCATAGTCGGTCTGGAAGAGCATGGGCGAGGAATAGATGACCGAACCGTCAGCCAAGCGGGCGAAGGCAGCGACGGTATACCAGGAACCATCGGCGAGTTTGGAGATGGTCGAGGCGAATTCCCCATTGACTAACATCGTGCTTGTAGAGTCAGCAATGCCAGGTCCAAAACGATTGGGAGTGGCATCGGTCAATGTCACAGACTTGTCCTTGCCCGATCGCCAGATGAAGCCGACCTCTTCGGGTGTAGCATTGCCGATCCATTCTGCCGAGAGCGAGGCATGGTCATGACGGACATGCTGCGGCTCATGGAGTTGAATCATCTGTAGCTGCGAGGTGCCGCCACAAACCTGAAAAGAGACGGTGCCGTCAGCCGACTCGCGGATGCCAGTGATGGGTTGTCCGGTGGGGTCGCCGTTCCAATTGAGGGCATTGGGTGTGGTCTCGTCGGTGAAGGATGTGTTGCCGGTAAGTCCGGGGAAGGTGTCTCCGTAGCGGTCGAGCGCCTGGTTGGAGCCATCGGCACACTTGATGTAGAGGCAGGGATGCTTGGCATTGTTGTTGGGACCGTTTTGGCTCCAGTAGGCATCAACCATTGGCTTGGTATAGTCGTAGTGATAGATCAGCAGGCCGTGTGCAGGCAGATAGCTGTCCCAGCCCTGGAGCTGACGGTTTTCGATGATGAGCCATTCGTGACCGTCGATGCTGTCGGTGAGGTCGGGCTGGCAGTCGATGTAGCAGGCCTGACCGGAGGTGAGGAAGTGCGAGAGGGTGACGTCCTCGGCACCGTTGAGGCGATGGAGGGTGGCGGTATTATTGGAGGCTACGTCGGTGCTGATCCATCCCACTTGATGGCGTTCGAAGGCCCAGAGAGCGGCGGGCGTGCGGGAGTTGTTGTTGTAGGAGCCGCGGGCGAAGAGGTCGAAGCAGCCGGGGTGGATGCCGAGGCCATTATCGTAGTCGTCGGTGTCGTAGAGGTCCATGAAGCCCAGTACATGACCGAACTCATGGGTGAACGTGCCGATGCCCTCCATCGCTTCGGCGTCGCTGCGTGTGCCGGTGAGTTCCTGTGAGCAGGTGTAGTCGTAGATGACGGTGCCATCGATGATGAGCGACTCGTCGGCAAGATACCAGGTGTGAGGCCAGATGTCATCATCGACGGCGGTGGATGCCTGGCTGTAGCCGGCATATATGATCTCACAATTGTCCATGCGGCCGTCACCGTCGTTGTCGAACTGGCTGAAGTCGAGCTCCGGATGGTCGGCCTTGGCCAGCTGGACTGCTTCGGTCACCATGGCACGAGGATTGACGTCATAGTCACCTGTGTCCTCATCTGCCGCGCCGTAGTAGGCAGTAGGTTGACTCAAATCGTAGGGGCCGACAACGGTGAAGGTGGGGACGAACTGCCCCATCGAGTTGTCTCGCCAGTAATCACGGACAGAGCCGGTGCCGCCGTACTGGCTGTAGCCCTCCTCGTTGAGCCATGCATCGAAGTCCTGACGGGAGAAAGTGAACTTCCGATCGGTAAAGTTGACCAGGATGACGAGGTAGCGGCTGTCAGTGGGGAGGGTAGCTGAGGTTTCGGACTCCCGTGTCGGGGCAAGGTTGGCGGCTGACGTTGGAGAGGCAGTGCTGCCGTCATCGGAATGGAGGACAGCCGCTGATGCCGCTGACTTGTTGAGAAAACTGGTACCTGAGGCATGACGGCGCCGCGGATCAGCAGCGAGGCGCGTGTAGTCGAAGTCCGGCGTGAAGTCGGGGAGAAGGAAACCGTCACTGCTGCGGCGGACACGCACACCGTCCTCGAGGCGGGTCATGTAGTGATGATTTTCATCACCGTGGAGCTGGACGGTTACCGTGGAGCCATCAGGCTGCGTGAGGCGGATAGGCTTGGGATTGGCAGGAATGGCCGAGACCGAAGCACTGCAGGCGAGCAGTGCTTCGGTCAGGAGAAGATACTTTAGAAAGGTGCGTGAAATCATTGATGCTGGAGGATGATTTTTCCGTTGTGGATAAAGAGAGGAGCGGCTGAGTCGCTGGATGACGGGCACGAGGGGTCGTCAAGCGTGGTCGCTGGGTGTGAAAGGCGACGGCCGAGGAGGTCGTAGCAGCCAAGCGTGGCTGCTGACGGAGACAGGGAGGCATCAGCGCCGATCTGCGTGATGGCACTGCCCTCGGCGAGGTGTGAGAAGAGGGTCACTTCGCCACCGCTTGAAGCGATGACGAGCCAGAGTCCTGAGGTTTGAGCTTCGAGGTCAGAGACGGTGGTCGTGATGTCGAAGAAGTCGGTCTCAAGGCTCTCTTCCATGTGATAGGTGTCGCCGCTGAAGGAGCCGAGAGGCTGGGTGAGCGCATCGTCGGCATAGAGCGTTCCGACGGGTTGCGGATTGGCCGAAACGGTCAGCACACCCTCCGCAAGGAGCGGGATGCGGACGTAGGTGGGCAGCAGACGTGTGGCCTGACGAACGCGGATGCTGGAACCGTCGGTGGGCAACGTGTATGCCAACGCCTGCGTTTCGCCTTCGACGTAGCTCCGTATCGAGAAGGTCAGTTGACGGCCTTGCTGTGAGGTGTAGGTGTGGACGTGGACCAATATCTCGTCTCCGCGCTGGACGGGGATTTCGGCGTGATAAGTGTGCTCTGTCGATTCGGTGACAGAACCTACGATGCTGCTTTCGGTCGGCGTTGACGAGCCATCCCAGTTGAGCACATAGCCAATGGTTGCGTTGTCATCATTCTGGATGTCGCTCGAAAGGGTCAATACACCGTCGCTGCCAGCTACCCAGCGGTACCACAGGTTGGTCTCCTGAGCGGTGAAGGTGACCACGTCGCCCGTCACGTCGATGGGGCTTGAGGCAGTCTCGCCTTTGGCGTAATCCACTTCGCTTAGGGTGAAAGTGTAGCCGTAAAGGTCCATGCCCTCGATGCATAGGTAGTAGGTCTGACCTGCCTTGGCATCAATCCAGTAGGTCAGTCCGTTCTGAACGGGAGTATACGAGCCGTCATAGGGACCGGTACCAGCGGGGAAGGTGATAGAGAGTTGTGGATCGTCAAGCGCAATGGTGAGCTTGCAGTCGCGTGTGGCTATGTAGCTGTAGAACTGTACGGGTTTGTTGTCAAGCTCGTTGATGCCGAGGTGGGCAGGAAGTGGATTGCTCAAGGCATCGCCGGCAGCTATCTCCTCGACCTTGACCTCAAAACTGAACGAACGATTCTCGTACTTCTCCCAACGGATGATGTAGCGACCTGGATTTTCACCCGTCATCACATTGCCCGGGGCAAGGTCGTAACCCGCGTTGAGCACCGAGCCCTCTGCAATGTCGGCGCCACCCTGTATCTGTCCGGAACCGTAGCCCATATTGCCATAGGGGTAGACCCAGAGCGTCGTCTGGTCGTTGATGCCGTCGGCGGAGGTGGCGTGGACGGTAAGCAGCTTCTCCTCGCCAGGGTGATCAAGTTGTACGGCGTAATAGTAAATCTGGTTGCCGTAGGGTGGCAGCGTGTAGGTGCCCGAACCGATGATGATTGGGTCAGTGTAATTGTCGCCAGCAGCGGGAGGGGTGGTCTCAAGATGGAATGGCGTGGCATCGCTCGTACTCTCGACCTTATTGACCGTGAAGTAGTAGCTCATGCCCTGGGTAACTGCGAAACGCAGACCCCAGGAACCCTGGTCGGAGGTATATTGGGGCTCGGTGGTGGAACTGCCATAGTAGCGCACCTGTCCGCCAGGTATCGATGCCGAACCGTTGATGATGACGAATCCCGTCTGCTGAGCATCGTAGCGATACCAATACTCACCGAAGTGTGCTGGCACCTCGACCTCGCCATCGGTCACTGTGAAGGCGCTGGAAGGTCGGCTGCCGTCGCCCCCCTCGCCTGCCGCCTGCAGACTCACAGTTACGACACGTGCATTGCCCACCTTGCCATCGACGGTGAATATGATTTCCTCGCCCTCATTGACAGGCAGTGTATAGGGATAGAGACCACCGCTGACCGAACCACCGGTGACGGTGGTGAACTCGGTGGAGTTGCGGCTCACGTACTTGACGGTCGAAGAGCCGCCGCCCACGTTGATGGTGAGCGTGCCGGTGGCAGTAGGATAGTAGTAGAAGTAGCGCTCCAATGTCACGCTGGTGGTTTGAGCCGTGCCATTGCTGACCATATAATAGCGACCCTCGGTTACCTCGATGGGCATCGTGGAGTAGAAGCCTGCCGCGTGGTTGATGTCCACGTCGAGTGAAGCATCGAATCCCGGATTGTAGGTACCAGTCGAGTGGTCGTATCCACCCTTGGCGCTGATGTAGGCGCTCTCGCCGGGACCGACGAGTACATAGTTGTCGGTGCCAATGGTGACGCGCACCTTGCTCGCTGATGGCTTGGTGCCGTCGGCAAGATAGTAGCCCAACGAAGAGCTGTTGACGGGCGAGATGCAGAGCACGGTGGCAGCCGTGTCGGGTGAGGTATAGTGCCAGAAGGTCTCTGCCGAAGTGGTGGAGGTGTAGCTGTTGTTACCCTCTTGAAGGGTCAATGCATCATCGATACTGGTTTGTGCCGACAGCAATGAACTGCAGAGGGCGAAAGTGGAGAAGAGTATGGCGAATCTTTTCATATCCTTATAATAAAAGCGCGCAAAGATAGTAATTTTTTGGCATATTCCCTAATCTCTTAAGTTGATGTTGTATATTATTCGTAAACTTTAACATAAACATGCAGAAATTATCCCGATTCTGGGTCAATTATTGTGCCGGAATCGGGACGATTTGTGGCATAGATTCGGTTTAAGGTTCACAATGCACAATGCACGATTGGATGTTTCGTATGACGATGGCGATAACCGAGCATTGTGAACCGAGCATTGTGAACCGAGCATTGTGAACCGAGCATTGTCCATCGTGCATCATTCCGGCTGTATCTCCCCCTCCTTGGGCAATTGCTTCCAGCCTTCGCCGTACGTGTCGTAGGCATCGGTGACGACGACGAAGGCACGTGGATCAACCTCGCGGATCACCGACTTGACGGCGGGTACCTCCTTGTTGTGTATCACGAGAAAGAGCATCTCTTTCTCATTGTTGGAGTAGAGTCCTTCGCTCTTGATGCGTGTGGCAGTGCGGCTCAGGTCTTCGAGAATGAACTGTCGGAGTTCGGGCACGGGTCGTTCGCTGATGATGAAGAGCAACTTGTCGTCCTTGGTGCCTGCCACCACACGTGCCAGAACACGTGACGAAACGTAGATGGCAAGCAGCGAGTAGAACGACAGGAGGCAGCTGTCCTGGCTGATGGGCGCATCGCTGCCGATGCCGAATCCGATGACCACGAGGCCGAGCAGCACCACGGCGCCATCCGCCAGCAGGATGCCGGTCGAGAAGGGGATCTTGAGATACTTCTGGATGATCATCGCTACGATGTCGGTGCCACCACTGGTCGCCTTGCAATTGAGGATGATGCCGCAACCGATGCCGATGAGCGTGGCGCCCATCAGAGTGGTGAGCATCAGATGGTTCGACATGTCGATCCTGCCGCCGCAAATCTGTGCTGGGTCAAGCGCCTCGAGCGCTGCCTGCGTTGGATAGGCGAGATACGATAGCAGGTTCATAATCGAAGGCGTGACCAAAGCCGCCACGATAGTGCGGCTGCCAAGCTTCGAGCCAAGCAGCAGCATGCTGAGCATCATCAGAGGGATGTCGAAGCAATAGCCGAAGGTTCCCACCTGAATCGAAGGAAAGAGGTTGTGCAACACGATGGAGGCGCCATAGACGCCGCCTGGCACGATGTTGTAGGGGTTGATGAAGAAGACATAACCCGCAGCCAGAATGGCATCGCCGACGAAGATGCCCGCCCACTCGCGCCACCACAGCAGCGAGGTGAGGTTTTCGCGTGCCGAATGTATCTTGAGACTATATTTCATGATTTCCAATATTTATGCATATAATATAACGTAAAATCACCGATTTTATTTTCCAAAAATCCACATATTTTATTGCCATAGGTGACAGAATGGACATGAAAATGTATTAAATGAGCCCCTGAATAGAGAAAATTGCCAAGGAATTTGGAAATTTCGAACAAAAACACTATCTTTGCGCCCGATTTTTGGGAAATTGACACAAAGTAGATTAAAGATTCACAACATAAAACTATCCGAAGAAACATGAAGCAGATTCGTGCAGCCATCGTTGGTTATGGCAACATCGGCAAGTATGCACTCGAGGCCATCGAGGCAGCTCCCGATATGGTGTGCGTGGGCATCGTGCGTCGCAATGGCGACGAAAACAAGCCTGCAGAACTCGCCAACTATCCCGTCGTCAAGAACATCGCTGAGCTCGAGGGCGTCGAGGTCGCCATCCTTGCTACTCCCACCCGCAAGGTCGAGGAGTACGCCAAGCAGTGCCTCGCTCTCGGCATCAATACCGTCGACTCGTTCGACATCCACGGTCAGATTGTTGACCTTCGTCGCACCTTGAATGAGGTGGCTAAGGCAAACAATGCTGTCAGCATCATCTCGGCAGGCTGGGATCCTGGTTCGGACAGCATCGTTCGCACCTTGATGGAGAGTCTTGCTCCCAAGGGCATCAGCTACACCAACTTTGGTCCTGGTCGTTCGATGGGCCACTCGGTTTGTGTCCGCTCGAAGGAGGGCGTCAAGGATGCGCTTTCGATGACTATTCCTGTCGGTCAGGGCATTCATCGCCGCATGGTCTATGTAGAGCTCGAGGAGGGTTACTCTCTCGAGGAGGTCACCAAGGCTATTAAGGCTGATCCTTACTTTGCTTCAGACGAGACCCACGTCTTCCAGGTCGAGAGCGTAGATGCGCTCAATGACGTAGGCCACGGTGTCAACCTGACCCGTAAGGGTGTGAGTGGCAAGACCCACAACCAGCTCTTCGAGTTTAACATGAAGATCAACAACCCTGCTCTCACCTCGCAGGTGCTGGTCAACGTGGCTCGTGCCTCGTTCCTCCAGAAGCCAGGTGCCTACACCATGGTCGAGATTCCTGTCATCGATATGCTGCCCGGCGATCGTGAGGAGAACATCCGTCACCTCGTATAAGGAGAGCATCGACTTGTAAGGAGGCCTTTGCGCAAAATAATGCCAGCAGTCTGCATTCAGATTGCTGGCATTTTTGCGTGATTAGCGACCTTCGTCTATCCACAGGGTTCGCCCTCCTTGGATGACCCATCCTCGGTAATTCCGATTGACGCGCAATCCCTGCAGGTTGTAACGAGGGGCGGCGCCCTCGGTGTCAGAGCGGATGACAGAAATGGACTCAGACGCATTTGCAGCGCATGCGCGGGCGTGGGCTGCAATGCTGCGCTCGTTGGGCTCGGCACTGCTGTCGGCGAGGAAGGCGCGGAGCAAAGGATAGCTCTCATTGTCACTGTAGTCAAAGGCATCGCCCAAGGTGGTGACCGTGCCGTCGGAGGCAGCAAGTTCTGCCGAAGTGAGGGCAGAGGACGAATAGTTGACGTCGAGCAGATAGTGGTAGTCGTCGGCGTCTTGGCGCCAGAGGCAGTTCTCCACACGGCTCGATACGAAGTCGTGGCCGACCAGATGAGAGGCATACTGGGGCAGCGTGTCATTGACAACCATGCAGCTTGAGTAGCTCTGCGTAATACTGCCGCCCGTCATGCGGCCTACGAGTCCGCCTGCCTGTTTCTTCGCCACGACGCGTCCGGCATTGAAGCAGTTCTGGATGATGGGAGCGCCCGAGCCGACCAGACCACCGCAGTCGGTGAAGTCCCAATTCTCATCGTAGTCGTCGGTGCCGTCTGGACCGGGCGTCTTGTCGCAACGTATCTCGCCCGAGTTCCAACATTGACTGAGGATGGGTTCGTACTCGACGGTGGTGCCGATGATGCCGCCTGCCTTATTGCTCTCGGAGGCGGGGATGCGGTCGTAGCCAGCTACAACCGTGCCCTCATTCCAGCAGCGCAGCAGGACGATGTCCGACGAACCTACGGTCGAAGCGATGCCGCCTGCATAGACGTTACCTGCCAGCACCTCTCCTTGGTTCCACGAATCGGTGATGTAGTCCGACTTGAGGATAGAGGTGATGCCGCCGGCGTAGTTGACATTGCTGTAGATGCGACCCTCATTGCCGCAGTCCACAATAGGACCAGCCGCCTCGCAGGCAATGCCAGCAGCATAACCCGTGATACGGATGTACTCATCGTCGATGACGTCGCCGTGGTTGGTGCAGCTCTCGAACGAGCCTCCATTGTATGCCTTGCAGACCAAGCCGGCGGCGTAGCCGTTGCACGACTCGATGCGTCCGTAGTTGTCGCAATAGACCATTCTGCCATCAAAGCGCGGGCAGATGCCCGCTACGTGGGCGATGCCGAAACGGCCTTCGAGGAAATTATAGATGTGACCGTAGTTGTCGGTATAGACAATCTGACCCGTGGCGCCATTGCTGTAGCCAGCGATGCCGCCCACGAACTGGTCGCTCCAGACCGAGGCACGGTTCTCACAGTTGTAGACCAATGCCGAATCTGCCAGTACGCCCACCAGTCCGCCGCCGTAGCGGTTCTCGGCATCGACGTGACAGAGCGAGTCGGTCTCGCAATCCATCAGGATGCCGCGCAGCGTGCCGCAGAAGAGTCCCAGCTTCTCGTAGCCATGGATGGAGCAGTCCTCGAGCCGCAGTTCCTGAATGGAGCCGTCCTTGCCACATTGGGCAATGACGAGGCCCTGGTTGACTGACGAGGCAGTGCTCTGGGCACCGAGGTCGGCGTGGATGTGGCGCAACGTGTGACCGTTGCCGATCAGATGTCCCTGGAACTCCACCATGGTGGTCTGATAAGGAATCTGAAAGTCAGAATCTGTGAAGTCCAGATCGTTCGTGATACGGATGTATTCGTCCTGGTAGGTGCGACTGCTGAGGTTCGCCTCCATGGCGAACGAGTTCCACTCGGCAGTGGTGCCGATGGTGTAGGGATCCTCCTTCGTGCCGCTGCCAGGCAGCGTCGAGGTGTTGAGGTGGCGCAGCGGGACGTAGGTCGTGTAGCCGTTGCAGTGGAGTGTCAGCAGGTCGGTGACAAGTGCTTGCGAGGTGGACTGGGTGGTCAATGTCTGTCCGTCAAGTCGGAATGCTATGCCATCGCGAAGTTCGCCGTTCACGCCCTCAGCCAGCGTCGCCAGCGAGCGCAGGTCGCCAGCCGTCTCGTCCTCGCCGAAGAGAATCAGACAATGACGATAGGCATCCGAGCCATCACTCGTGTGGGAGGCAAGGACGGGGTAGAGTCCCGCCTGCTGCGACCAGCAGGTGGACTGCTCGGGATCGCCGAAGACGGGTGTGTCCGAAGCCGCGCGCAGTGACACTGTGCCGCTGGTCAGTTGTGCCGTCGTGATGCCAGTAATGCCCTTGTGCTGCTCTCCGCCCCAAGGGGCGATGTACTGCCTCTGGCTGTCGTAGTAGACATCCCGCGCCGTTGAGCTCGATGAAGTGCAGAAGCCTACGATAGTGCCTTGCTGTGCCTCCTCATCGCACAGGACAGCACCAAGATTGATTGAGGAGGTGAGAGTCGATGGGTAGAGATTATTGAAGATGTCTCCTACCAGTCCGCCCACTTTCGCCATGCCGCTGACGGTGCCGGTGTTGAGGCAGTCGCTGATGACGGCACCGCAGGCATAACCTGCCAGACCGCCCGCCTGAGCTAGCAATGGGTAGTTGTCCGAGCCTCTGAGGATGCGTACCTCGCCGTCGTTCTGGCAGTCGGACATCTGCGAACGGAACATATAGCCGACGATGCCGCCCACCTTGCAGTTGTAGCTCGTCACCGTTCCGGCATTGTAGCAGCTCTGGCAGAGGTGATCTTTCGCCATCTGGCCTGCCAGGCCACCGATGTAGGCATCGTAGCCTGTCACTGCGGCATAGTTGCGGCAGCGGGTCAGGCGGGCATCGGTCGTGGTCTTCATGTCGCCCGCAAATGCACCCACGTAGTCATAACCGGTGAAGGAGCAGGTCTCATCGATGGTGAGGTCGCTGACCGTGCCACGCAGTTCGCCGAAGAGGGCGATGTGGCTCTCGGTAGGCGAACCAATGACGAGGTGACTGATCTTATGTCCTGCGCCATCGAGGTGTCCCTCGAAGCGGAGGTTCGAATTATAGGTAGTGGACTGATTGGTGGCAATGCCTTGGAAGGAACTGCCAGTGAAGTCGATATCATCGGGCAATTGGAAATAGATGCCATCGAAGAAGTTGCCGTCCTCTATCAGCTCGGCGAGGCGCACGAAGTCGGTGGCATTGCTGAGCAGATAGGGTTCGTCCTCTGCCCCCTCGCCTGCCCAGCCGTAGTCGCTCGGTGCAGGGTAGCGGAATTGCGAACCGTCAGTGATGCGTATCGTCGTCGAAGTGGTCATCCATTCCTGACGGGGGCAGTTGGAACCCATGTCGAAGCATACGCACCAGGGTTCGAAGACCCACTCGTCCTGTGAGCCCGTCCCGTGAATGTAGCGGATGCTGTTGATCGAAGCGAGGCTCGTGCCGTCATAGGTGGGATAGTAGAGCGAAGCGTAGCCGTAGTAGAAGTTGTAGAAATAGAAGTACTGCAGCGGTTCGAGTGCCAGCGTGCCATTGCTGCGCACCTGCACGGTGATGCCTGCCTTGCCTCCGAAGCCGGTGATGAGTGCCGTGTGGAGGTCGTCTGCATACTCTATATTTATATTATAGGTATGCGAATTTCCGAAGACGTCCTTCGTCTCCATTACGGCATTGGGACGGACGAAGGTAGTCCCCTTCATATATAGTTCGTAGGTCCAGTCCCAGCCCTCGCCTTCGAAGTAGCTCTCGCAGAGCCACTGGTCGAGCTGGATGGTGCCGTCGCTGAGCAGACGGCCGGTGACGGTGGTGGGGATGGAGTCGGCAGAGAACATCAGGTCGACCGTGTCGGCCGAGAGCCAGTTGCCGTCGTCGTCATAGTTGTCCATCGTGATGCCGGGCAGGAACACTTGATGTCGGAAGGTCAATTCGCCTGTTCGCCAGTTGCAGAAGCCGCGGACGGTGGTTCCGTAGCCCTGCAGATTGCTGATGTAGATGGAGTCACCGTTATGACCGAACCAGATGCTGACGCTGTCCTGGCAGGCATAGTACTCCATCTGTGAGTAGGAGCGCTCGAGGAACGAGCCGGTGTAGTCGACAGGACGGATCTGGTCGGCAGGGAGTCCGTCGTTGGGATTCTCGTCGGGATTGGGGGCATGGACTTCGAAGCCAAGTGCGGCTTCGGAGGGAACAAGGCTCGTCTCGTGGATGTCGGTGAGCTGGTAGCCATAGAGGCTGACCGAGGTAGTCGAGGTAGTGCCGGGGAAGAGGTCACCCGCTATCTCGCTGTCATGGCGGTAGGAACCTGTGCCATCGTAGGCGCCGTCGGCAGGCAGGTAGGTCATGCGCTGGCGCGAAGCGACGCTGTTGACCAGGTTACTTGCCCATGCTGTGGCATCGTAATCGACGCGGCAGATCAGCATGCCGTGGGCCTCCGAACCGCCTGTGTAGGTGTCCCAGCGACGAGGCTGGCGATATTCGAGCAGATAGTATTGGTCGGCATTCTCCGGATTGGTGACCTGATAAGCCACCCCTTCGTCCTGCAGACAGGGCATGCCGGTGACGGTCTGGTCCTCGGTCAAAGGGATAGGGGAGAGCCAACCGCAGAACATTCGTTCGTAGGCGGTGAAGGGGCAGGGCACCTCGCCGTACTGCTGTGGACCATTGTAGCTGCCGTAGTCCAGCAGGTCCCAGTGCCCCATGCCGGCACCGCCCGAATAGCTGGTATCATAGAAGTCGGGCAGGCCCAGGCAGTGGGCAAACTCGTGACATGGAGTGCCGATGCCGTTGAGTCCATCCTGATCGTTGGGATTATTGAGCTCGCAGATAACGGCGTAGGTGTCGACCTTGGTGCCGTCGAGCAGTTGCGCGCCAGAGCCGTCGCCCAGATAGGTCTTGTTGTTCGACAGGGTCCATTCCTTGGGGTAGACCAGGTCACTCGAAGCGCCTATCAGATGTTCGCCGCCGCCTGCGTAGACAACGAGGACTTGTTCCGCCTCGCGGTCGCCATCCCAGTCATAGAGGCTGAAGTCCACGTCGCGGTCGGCGAGCTGACATGCCTCGATGACCATTTCGCCGGCATGCATGTCTTCGCCCATGTAGTTGCCCGAGGTGAAGTTCTGGCCGTAGTAGCTGCGTTCCTGGCTGAGCGTGTAGGGTCCGACGACGTCGAAGTCGATGCAGAACTCGCCATAGCTCTGGTCGAGGAAGTAGTCGCGCACTGAGCCGATATGACCTTCGAGGTCGAAGCCTGGCTGATTGAACTGGTTCCAGAGTGTCTGCTGTGGATAGCGATAAGAGTGGTCGGCGAAATCGACGAGGATGACGAGACCTCGACGGGTCGTCGCGGCGTCGGTGCGTTGATTGGTTCTTTTGCTGATTTGTTGATTTGTGGCAAAATCTGCGTCAGTTCGGAAGGCGGCATGCCGGTCCAACCGACGCTGAGTGTCGGACTGGATGAGCGCCAGGCGGGTGTCGAGGAGCAATTCGAGTTCGGTGGCGTTGAGCCAGACAACGCCCTGGGACGTGAGCTGCAGCGCATGACCCGAGGCATCCTCGAGCCAATGCCCGCGCTCATCACCCATCTGCTGGACCAGTACTTCCTGTTCCTGAGTGGTGTGTACGGTGAACCACCCCCGCTGTACGGGCATGGTCCATGCAGGGAGGGTGGAGGTGGCAATAAATGCAAGAGTGAAGAGTTGACGTTTCATCGGATAATCAGTTTATCGCCGTCGCGGACGATGATTCCGGTCTGAGTGGGAGTGACGATGCGGCCGAAGAGGTCGTAGGTGGCGGGACGTTCAGAGTCGGGAGCCCCGTGGTTAGAACCGGGAGCCTCGATTTGGCGGATGGCAGCATCGTGTCCCTCCTCCCAGCAGAAGGTGCCGTCGTAATGGCCCTTGAGTGAACTGCCCAGCGAGGCGATGTTGTAGATGTTGAAGTCGATGTCGATGTAGTTGTCGGTGAGGGTGCGGTCGTTGACGAAGGTCGAGTCAAGATCAACCATGATATTGGCACCGAGGATGTAGTTGTCTGCTTCGTCGGCGGTGCAGGCGCTGGTATAGTGGACACCCTGGAAGTCGATGCCATGAATCCAGCCGTAGATGCCGAGGGCCGAATAGCCCAGGATGCGGCCGTCGAGCTTGTCCTGAGGCAGCAGTAGTACGATGGGTTCGGGAGCCAATGCCTGCATCTGGTCGACTGTCTTGACGTCGGGTGTCTCGCTCAGATAGACGAGTGCTGAGTCAGCGTGATTGAAGTCCACCACGCAGGAGTTCAGTTCATGGCGCTCGCCCGTCGTGACGAGTTGCCAGTAGCTGGGGTGTGGACGTTCGACAGTATAGTCCTTCCAGTCGCGACGGTTGTAGAGAGCGGAGAAGGGCTCGCGCGTCTCGCCATCATTTGCTTTGAGCCAGACGTAGTAGTTGCTGCCGCCTAGCGAATGGACGAAGAGCTTGCCGTGGTCGGCGGTGTAGAGGATGCCGATGACGGGATCAATGCTGTAGTACTGAATGGTGAGTTCGTCGAGATGATTGTCAATGTCGATGGTGTCACCGATGAGTGTGCGGGGCAGTGAGAGGTGGATATGGAAGGTGTTATCTATCACGTCACCGTAGTCCATCTCGCCGGCGCAGAGCCAGAGGTCGAGGCGCTCGGCATCCGATTCGTCGTAGAAGGCCGAACGCAGTTTCTTGGTCAGTTCATTATTGATTACCATGGTGTTGGCTGCAGCATCGGCGGGTTCTACGTAATCCCCCTTGTCCTCGCTCTCCTGCTCGGCAATGCCAGCCTCGTATTCGGCGCGGGTGATGTAGTGCATGCCCAAAGTGAAGTAGAAGGCATTGGAGCACGAGCCGTATTGAGCCGTCGATCCGTAGGAAATGGGCCACATCGAAATGCCTTGCTGCTCGGTGCCTGCGATGTTGTACTGGATGCGCACGTAGCCGTGGCACTCCAGCTCGGGCTGGAGACTCTGGTAGGGGATGAAGGTGAGCTCGTCGTGGTTGAGACCGGTGAGGCGCAGATAGATCACCTCATCAACATAGATTGTGCGGTCGAATTCGAACATCAAGGTCAACTGATCGAGACCCATGGCTGGGTCGGTGCCGTGGCGCTGCACGCTACTGCCGCTGATGACCGCTGTGCCCAGTGCCTCCTGATCGATGGCACCGGCATCGGTCAGTCGATGCACTGTGAGTGTGAGTTCGGCATCATCGGGTATAGAACCGACGCCTTGCACCCAGCAACTGCTGAGAGCATAGGGCTGCAGGGGTAGGTCGAAGCCGTTATAGAGTGCAGTGAGGGTGATGTGGTCGTAACTGGTGCTGCCGGCAGCATCGAAGACCCCCTGCCAGTAGGTGTTCTGTCCGTCGCGGACGCCGAAGACGGGCAATCCTGCCTCATCCGTCAGTGCGATGCGTCCGCCCATGGGGTTGTAGTTGCCTACTCCCTGCGGCAGGACGGAACCTGCCGTTGCTGTTGCACCATCGTCGTCCAACTTGCCTCCCACCTGCATCTGCATGTTGGGCAACGTGAAGGGTTCGGAAAGAATGCCGTCCCAACTGGAGGTCAGTGAGGGCAACTCGTAGGTCTGGCCTTTCACCGCTCCGCTTACGGCGTCATAGTGTAGGGTGAGGTGTTGTTCGGCCGACTGGTGTTCGCCTTCGGCATCGACATACTGCCAATTGTAACCATTGCACTCCGAGCTTGAGGTATTGGTGAAGCTGAAGTCGCAGCCGCTGGGCATGTAGAGCGTAGGCTGAGGCTCCGTGTAGTCGGGATTGATGCCGTAGTACATTGTGCAGAGAGGTGCCGTGTAGGAGGCGAGGACCGTAGGTGTGCCCACCGACACGAGGTCTAGGAAGAGGGCATCGCCTCCGCAACCCTTGTAGCGGAAGCCGATGCGCACCTCATGACCAGCATAGGTTGAGAGGTCCAGCAGGACGCGCTTCTGCTCGCAGCCGTAACCTTGAGAACGGCGCAGGGTCCAGCCATCGACGTCAATCCAGTAGCGTGAGAGGGTGTCGAGCGTCTGCCATTCGCAGCCATCGACCTCAATCAAGGTATAGAGGTCCCAGATGATGTGACGCTCGGAGAACTCACGCTCGCTGTAGACGTAGTAGCTGGGATCGAAGAGGTTGAAGGGGGTAAGGATGGCGTAGTAGCTGAGGCGGTCGCCCGTCTGTGGAACGAACGAAGGGGTAATAAGCCACTCGTCCTGCTGGGTCAGCGTGTCACCGCCCAATATCTCTGCATAGACTGAACCATCGGCGGGAGCGGGGGCATAGTCGGAGGTCTGGACGTTGCAGAACCAGGTCTGATACTGGTCGCGCAGCGATTCGTTGCTTACCTGACGGCTCCAGCCTTCGGGTAGCCAGTAGTAGTCGGACTGTCCGACCCATGACTCGAAGCTCTCGCTCCAAGGAGTATTGATTGACTGTGCCTGAGCTGTGCCCAACGCGATGATGGTAAACACCAACGTGTAAAGTGTGAAGTGACGACGCATGGATGCTTGTTGTATTGATGAATGTGGCTTGAAAAACCGTTCGACTGAAAATCAGCGCGCAAAGATAGTGATTTTATGCGATACTACCAAATTTTCATCCCAAAACTCAACAAAATAACCCACGATTTCTTTCAATGTGCTGTGAAAAGCTCCATTTTCAAACAAAATGCATGGCCGAATGCGTCGTGGGCCGATTCTCAAATGTCTTTTGGCTTCGAGCCAGTATAAAGATACACAAAAGAGGGCTGCACCCCTCGCGGGATGCAGCCCTGATAAAAATCTGACGGTTGTCGATTACTTGACGATAGCCTTGACACCGTTCATGATGACCATGCCCTTGGCAGTGGTCTGACGGCCCATGATATCGTAAGCCTTGGTAGCCTGCTCGGCGGCGATAGCCTCGATGCCGGTAGCGTCGCCCTTGATGGTAACCTCGAGGATGCCATCCTGGATGAGGACGAACTCGGTGCCGGTGGTCTCCTCACGAACGATGAGGGTGCAAGCGAGGTCGTTGACACCAGGCTGCAGGGTACCCATGCGGTCGATGAAGGTAGCGGAGGTCTCGCCGTTCTGGAGAGCTACAGAAGTGCCCCAGCCCTCGGTGTACATGCCACCCAGACCCTCGGTGAAGTAAGCTATGTACTCGTAGCCCTCAGCAAGCTGGCAGTTGAAGGTAGCTACGACAGTCTTGTAGGAGTCACCCCACTCATTGACGTAATCCTCACCCTGAGCGAGCTGGAGGTCAATGACTGGAACAGGAGCTACTGGCTGAGGAACAACGATCTCCTCAACGTAGGTAGCATAGACATCAGCATCCTCCTCGATGGTCTGGCCGTCGAGAACGAATGACCAGCCGTAGAGCTTGAAGTGACCGACGATTTCGTCGTCTTCAGCCTTGGCACGTGCCTGAGTATCCTGGCCGTAGTCCTCGCTGCTGAGCTTGGTCCAACCAGTGCAATATACGGTGTTGCCGTCGAAGGTCATGCCCTCCTCGGTGCACATGTAGAACTCACGATCGTTCTCGTCGTCGATGAGGGTGACGCATGAGCCATAGGCGGTAGAGGCAACCTCAGTGCCCTTGAAGACGAGCTTCAGGACGGTGCCACTGAACTCAGCGCTCTCGATGTAGTCGGGGTTGACCTTCTCAGGCTCAGCACCTGGAACCTCAATCTCCTCGACATAGGTAGCGTAGATGTCGGCATCCTCCTCGATGTCCTTGCCATCGAGAACGAACGACCAACCGTAAGCCTTGAAGTGGCCCTTGGCAACCTCCTCTTCAGCCTTGGCGCGAGCCTGTGGATCCTGACCGTAGTCTTCGCCACCCAGACGTGTCCAACCGGTGCAATATACGGTGTTGCCTACGAAGGTCATACCCTCCTCGGTGCACATGTAAGGCGTGCTGCCATCCTCATCGTTAACGAGGACAATGCATGAGCCGTAGGCAGCAGGCTTAACCTCAGAGCCGTTGAAGACAACCTTCAGGGTAGCACCATCAAACTCGGCGCTGGTGATGTAATCGGGGAAGTCAGGAGTGGTCTCAGGAACGGTGAAGTCGACGGTGAATGCACCGACTGCTACACCCTGCTCATCATCGGCCTTCTCATAAGCGGTGAATGAACCAGCGGGGATGATGACGCTGTAGCTGCCAGCATCGAGCAGACCCAGACGGAGCTTGTAGCTGTTGACAGGAGTGATATCATCGACGTAGATAGGCTCGAGGTCAGCGGTGCTGACTACAGAGTCGTTGGCATTGACATCTACGATTTCGAATGCGCACATCAGGTCCTTGGTGTTCTTGCCAGTGTAGACGACATACTCAGCGTTCTCCCAGACGAGAGTAGCCTCGGTGCCCTCCTCATTGACAGTCCAGGTGACCATATCGACGGTCTCGTCCTGATCGTAGCCTGGATCAACCTCAGGATCCTCCTCGTAGTCGACGGTCCAAGCCAGGGTAGCAGCCTCAGAAGCTACGCCCTCGACATCGTCCCACATCTCGTAGCAGGTGAATGCACCAGCAGGAAGAGCAATGGTGAAGTCGCCCTCAGGAAGGTCGAACATGCCCTTGACGACGAACTGGTTGTAGATGGTCTCGTCCTCGACGCGATCAATCTCTGCAGTAGTGTAAACAGTGTCAGCAGCAATTACGTCAACGGTGTGCTCACGGGCCCTCAAAACGCTGTTGTTGATCTCAACATTGGCAGCGTTGGGGAAGGTGATAACAACGGTCTGGTTGACGGCCTTGAACTCGTAGGTCATGTAGTTGACCTGATCCTCAGGAGCAACGGGAACGGTGAAGTCAACGGTGAATGCACCGACTTCTACGCCCTGCTCGTCATCGGCCTTCTCATAAGCGGTGAATGAACCAGCGGGGATAACGACGCTGTAGTCGCCACCCTTGAGCAGACCCAAGCGGAGCTTGTAGCTGTTGACAGGAGTGATCTCGTCGACGTAGATAGGCTCGAGGTCAGCGGTGCTGACAACGGTGCCGTTGGCGTCTACGATTTCGAATGCGCAAAGCAGGTCCTTGGTGTTCTTGCCGGTGTAGACAACATACTCAGCGTTCTCCCAGACGAGAGTGGCCTCGGTGCCCTCCTCGTTGACAGTCCAGGTGACCATGTCGACGGTCTCGTCCTGATCGTAGCCAGGATCAACCTCAGGATCCTCCTCGTAATTGACACTCCAGGTCAGAGAGGTAGCTGCAGAAGCAATGCCCTCCATGTCGTCCATCATCTCATAGCAGGTGAATGCACCCTCAGGCAGAGCGATGCTGTAGTCACCCTCCTCGAGCTGGTCGAACATGCCCTTAACGACGAACTGGTTGTAGATGGTCTCATCCTCGACACGGTCAATTTCTGCGTTGGTCCAGAATACACCGTTGCGGTCAACTTCGACAGTGTGCTCGCGGGTCATCACAACATTGGCAGCGTTGGGGAAGGTGATGACGACGGTCTGGTTGATGGCCTTGTACTCGTAGGTCATGTAGTTGACAGCTTCGGGAGAGATAGGATCATCGACAGGCATGTCGGGATCGACATCACCCTCAACCATGACGGTAGCGGTAGTAGCCTGGCCGTTGGTAGAAGCAACCTGAATGTAGAGGTCATAAGCATTGCCATTGGCATTGTCGATGGTGATGGTCTTGCCGTTGACAGCAGTCCAGTTGTTGCCAGCTGCGTTGCCTGCGGTAGCGGTCTTGTAGGTGCCCCAAGCGGCGAACTCTACGTTGGCAGAACCATTCTCAGGGATAGATACCTTGTAGTAGTTCTTCAGGGTGTTGGTGCTGACAGCCTTGATGTCGTTCGAGCCGTTGACGAGAGCGATAGCGCGGTTCCAGACCTCACCGTCCTCGATAGGACGATAGTTGATGACCATCTGCTTGTCGCTGCAGTCATACTGACCCTTCATAACCTTGAAGGTGATGATGTCGTGACGATAGACAATGTACTCGAAGTAAGCAGGGATGGAAGACATGACCTGAACACCGTTGACGAGGATAGCGCCATAGGTGTTGCCAGTGTTGTTGGTCAGCATCATGACACCCTCGTAGTTGCTCTCGAGCTGGTTCCATACATACTGGCCATAGCTTGAGCCAGCCTCGGTGCCCTGGATGGTAGCGCCATCGGTGTTGTCGACGATGATAGGATCATCCTCGGTGCCGGCAGCAGCAGGAGTAGCCTCGACGGTGAACGAGAAGGTGCAGGCCTCGGTAGGAAGGCACTCGGCGGTCTCGTCGGGATCGTCCATCATCTCGTAGCACTTGAATAAATTGGCGGGGCAGTTGACGTAGTACTCACCAGCCTCGAGCTTCTTGCTGGAGGTAGCGATGTACTCGTTGTAGACAGTGTCGCTGACACGGTCAAAGTTGGCGACGGCTATAGACTCGCCGTCCTTCATGATTGCGACCTGGCTCTGGGTGCAGAGAACATAGCCTGCGTTGGGGAACACAACGTGAAGCGACTGAGGATTAGCGCTGTACTCATAGGTGAAGTACGAAAGCGCAGTCTCCTCACCAACACCCTGTGCAGCCTCAGCAACGAATGCTGTAGCAAGAGCCATCAATGAGAAAAGAATCTTCTTCATTTTTTTGGGATTTTTTGTTAGTGATTTGAAAGAATTATGTTAACGCTTATTAGTTTTCTTACTAAGTGGATTGGCGTTTGGGATAAAGAGCTTAACTTAGAATTCCGACCTTGATTAGAATTGGCTTGCTGTCACAACGTTTGGGAGAGAAGTGACTGGTTTGTTTAGTCAAGTGTGGTATTGTTCCTTTGTTTTGCACTGCAAAGATAGTGTTTTTTTGCTAAAGTCGTGCATCAAATCGCAAAAAAGTGCTGTAAATACACAATATTTCTCTCAGAAATCTCATTTTGCTTAATGGCACTTGCAAAATAGAGCACAGAAATGGGTGAAGTGTGCAACGAAAGCGCCTTACTGGAGCAGGCGCTTTCGACCATTGGTTATTAGAAATGAGCCTTTCGTGGGAGAAGAAACCCTCTGTCCCCAGAGATTGTAAATGACAGATTCTCCATCAGTTCCATCGGATGATGCATCTGTCGTCTGAATAGCTTCGGCAGAAGCGGCGACTATGATAAGGGGGTAGCTGCGAGAACTGCTTCCGTAGCCGTTCCGGAGGGTGAGACGCGCCTCGTATGTGCCGGGCCTTGTGAAACGCACGAGTGCTTCTCCTGCCAGATCGTTGCCCATGGTCTCTACAATGTCGGCACCAGGAACCTCCCAATTGGGCAATGTCGTGACAGGAAATACGTCATCAGTTGAAGTGGCGAGCCAAGGACAGCCGGGAGCCGACACATTAGGTAGCGAGGTAAAGGTGCCCGCACCTTCGTCTTCACCACTGACGTAATGGAAGCGGTGTGCCGCTTCGGCGGAAACCTCCTCACCTTCGACCAGCAAACGGAAGCCATCAATCACGCCGTCCATGCCAGCGTGAGTGTATTGATGTCCCCCGAAGCTCACCACGTTGCCCTGCCGCCAGGGGTAAAGTTCCGTGAGAAGGGGAGAAGTGCACTGCAGTGAGTCATTGAGCCAGAGGTTGACCTGCCAGCCTTGAGCCGAGGCGTCGTAGATGAAGTCGTAGCGTACGTGGTTCCAGCGCTGGGCAGGAAGCTGGAAGGTGGAGGGCACCTCCACCTCGATGGTGCTGCCTGTGGCACTGCGGAATGCCATCTGCTGGCTGTGCCCGTCGGCAGTAAGGAAGTGCCAGAAGAAACCGCACTCGTTGGCGAACCACGAGTCGGTCTTGTCGCGGATGCTCATCAGGTGGGTGGCCTTCCAGTAGTGACTGGGTCGGAGCCAAGCCTCGACGCTGAAGCTGCGAGGCTGCTTGAGACCTGCGAGACTGTCGGAGGCAAGCACTCCATAGCCTTGTTGGTCAAGGTCAATGCCAGCATGGACGCTGCCATCGGCAGCAACGCCCTCGTAGCTGAGTCGGAACTGAGCAGGCTGACGGTCGGAGAGGGTGGAGAAGGTCTCGACATCGAGCATGAGAATTTCGGGGAGCCTGCCATATTGCGCGGGCAGTTCCTCTGGCACGATAGTGTCATCGGCCTCCTCCTGCCAGACGTCACGTACGCAGAGCATCGGTCCCCAGGCAATGGGCGACTGACTCTTCATGTCGAGGCTGACGGCACTGACACCCAGCTGCAGGCTGTCGCCTTCGGAGACCGGACAACTGTAGAGGAGTCCTGCCCAGCTGGTGGTGATGCCCATCAGTCGTGGCGTTCCTCCCAGCGGACGCATATACATATTATATATATGTGTGTCGACGTCGAGGTTGTAGCAGGTACGCTGAGGCTCGATGTCGTTGGGCATCGACCAGATGAGTTTGGCGTCAGCACCATGGCGACCTGCACGGAGCAGGCTTGTCGAACTGAGCTGAGGCGTGGCTGGCGTCGGCATGGGGGTAGCCGGACAGAGACTCAGTTCGCCCAACAGCAGATCTAAGTCGGGAGTGGGCTGCTCGACGTGGAGCGCCAGCAGAGCGATGCATCCTTCGGGAAGAATGGTCTGAAGGGTGGTCCAGTTGTTGTAACTGCAGGTATCGAGGTCAATCGAAGCGAGGGAGAGTGGGGAACCTTCGTCTCCTACCATGCTGACGACGACAGACAGACGGCATGAGCCGCCGCGGCGTTTCAGCCGCAGGGTGAGTGAGTCGGACGTGGTGACGGAGAAAGCGGTCTTGAAGAGGTGAAGGTAAGAATCACCCTCAGCACTTTCTGTAGAGAGGACACTGCTGACCACATCATGGGATGCGTCAACCTGATGGGTGTCGGAGAGCGTCGCAGCACAGAGACGGAGACAGCTGCCCCCCAGATAGGCATCGCTCCAGGTGAACTCGGCATCGAGACCAGTCTGGGCGGACTCGGCATCACGGCCGAGCCAGTCAGTCGAGAACCAGAAGCGCCAGGTGGGCAGGAGGTCCTGCACGCCGATGTTGCTCCACTCCTGGTCGTGCTGACGTTGACCGTCGTAGTTGAGGAAGGTGCCGTTGCCGAGGTTGAAGTGGGTAATGAAGGGCTCCTCGTGGATATCCCAGCCGAGAGGGGAGCGCGCCGTCATGAGGCGCGACATGCCCATGAACTGGCAGTTGAGCGCATCGTAGCGCATCGAGTTGGAGAGGTCGGGCGAGCTTATCGGATTGCGCGTGCCGCCTGTGAACCATCGTTCCTGTCGCATCAGGTACGTGCGCTGGCAGTCGCGTGGCGAAGCACCGAGTTCGTCGCGGCTCTCCCACATCATGCTTTCGTTATGGGCTCCCCACAAGCCGATGCTGAAGGGATAGCGTGCCAGGAGCGGCCAGCGCTGGCTGTAACTCATGTACATCTTGGGCTCACGCCCCTGCATGTTGAAGCCACAGTAGATGTCGCGGGTCGAACGTCCCATCTCTGCTGCTTTGCGCTGCGCCTGGATGAGCAGGTCGTCTTCGTTCCAGTTATAATTGAAGAAGAAATTGCTGCGCACATGAGCCGAGTCACCGAAGTTGTCGACATTGTATTTCCAGAGCCCTTGATCGTAGGAGATGCGTCCTTCGCTGGTGCAGCCATCGTACCAGATGATGTCGAAGAGCGGATTGCGGCCTGAGGCGCGCAGACCTCTGTAGAGGCGCTCGTGCATCTGCTGAAGCTGCTGCATCATCGAGGCCGAGGAGGCAAACTCCGAGTTGTAACCCAGCCCATCCACACCGTACCATGCCAGCAGGTCGGCCAGCAGCAGCGAGTCAGCAGCGGTGAGTTCAGTCAAAGCTTCGCTCCACGCTCCGTTGAGCGTGCCAGTGGGAATGTCGGCGGTGCAACTGACGGCTACGCCATTGCGGTGCGCCACATCAGCAAGGTTGCCCGGCATGCGTACGAAAGGAACTGTCCAGACGCCCCAATGGGTGACGTAGGGCCACATCGAGAAGACGTCTGCATCGAATGTGCCATTGGGCAGAATGGTCTGCGGAAGGGACTGACCGTAGCGGTCGCGGCTTTCGCTCAGCGTACCACAGGGTACCCAGTAGCAGAGGTCGCGGTCCATCAGATCGGGCCAGACCTGGGTGGCAGTATTGGTGATGCGCTCGTGAGGATGGACGCGGCTGATGAAGAAGTTGTCATCGGACGTGAACTGCTCGCCGGGATTCCAAATCTGCATCCATCCCGGGAAGGAGGAGCCTACGCGCCCCCAGTCAACATCGTCAGGCTGTATGCTTTGGGCACTGGTGGTCAATGGAAGAGCGGCACAGAGAAGCGGGAAAAAGGCAGACAACGAGGAAGGGTATTTCATGAGGGGATGAAAATAAAATAGGACAGGCAGCGGCGAGTGCAGCTGCCTGTCATGGGGTAATCGTTACTTCAAGATCATCTTCTGACCGTCGCGGATAACGAACTTGCCGCGGGTGGGGGAGGTGATGGAGCGACCCAGCAGGTCATGGAAAGTTTCGGATAAGGCATTCCCGGTTCCGGATGCAGTGACGGTCTCGATGCCGGAGGCCCCGTCAGACATCTGAATCTCGGCGACATTGTAGATGGGGGAGGTGTTTGCCTCGCTGACCTCGCCCACCGATACCACGAATTTCATGTTGGCAAGTTCTGCCTCGATGTTGTAGTCTTTGCCCGAATAGTAAGTATATCCGGTCGAGGGGAAGCCTTCGCTAGGCAGTTCGTAGTCGAATGAGACCTCGGAGTCCTGTCCCTTCGTGAGCTGTATCTTGTCGCCATAGGTGTCGGTCAGGAACTTGCGCACCACCTCCATGTGTGTGTAGTTGGCGCCGCCGCTGGACTGGTAGCCGATGATGCTGTCCTGCAGTATCCAGGCGTTGATACGACAGTTTCCATCAGAAGAAGCCGGCAGGTTGTAGGCGTGGAGCCGTGCCGTGAGCGTGCCGCGGCCGGTGCTGGTGTTGAGCTGGTTCTCCAGGTCAATTGATACGTACGGCTCAGTCTTGAGGCATGCCTCGACGCCAGCCTTGTCGTCTGAAAGGGAGGTGGCGTAGTAGACGACGCAGTCATCGCCATTGGTCACCTGCATGCGGTTGTAGGAGGCGCTGGGGAAGCCCGTGACGCCAAGCCAGTAGCTTACCAGCAGGCTTTCGTAGATTGAATAAACGTCGGTGGTGCCGCCTGAGACATAGCTGTGATGATCCACCATCACCACCTTGTCCTCCTGCCCCTTGATGGCTTCGTGGAGGTAGGTGTGACCGGTGGGGCAATTGCTGCAGAAAGCGCCGGTATAGACCTCGACGAGGGCCTTCTTCTGGCAGGACGATGGGTAGACGTAGGCTGCACTCATCGTCTCGTTGTCCGAGGCGTCGCATTCCGTCAGCTGCTGGTCGTTCCGGAGATTCTCAATGCGAACCTGCAGTGGCAGGTCGCCTCCATTCTGGGTCACGTAGTTGTCGACACTGACCACAGCGTCCTGATTGGGGGCGATGCTGACGTCGGAATAAGAGAAGCGAGTCTCCTCGTCGCCCACCTGGCAGATGACATCGTAGCCGGTGATGGTCGTGGTGCCGAAGTTGTGAATCTCGGAGGTGAGGTTGATGGGCGAGCCCGCCTGCAGGAACGAAGCGCCAGAGGCATCGAGCGCACTCGCCGACTTGACTATCACGTCGGTCATGGCTACCTCGCCATCCAATATCATCTGCAGGAATGGTGCGCCCATGCCCTCGTGGGTGACATCGACCCAGTTTCCGTTGTTGAGCGCCCAGAAGAGACTGTCCTGAGCGAAGTCGTTGGCGGCATCGAAGTAAAGCATCTTGCGGCTCGTGTCGCTTACGGTCATCTGTAGGCCGATGTAGAAGGGCTCACCATCGAGCGTGATAGGACTGTCAATCGTGAATGGTGCGAAACTGTTGGTGCTGTTGGTGCCATTGAGATCCTGGAGCGATAGCGCCGAGCCAGAGAGGCTCTTGGTGTAGTAGAGCTTCAGGTTGGAGTACTGGCGGCTGGGGATGGCGGTGCGGATGCCGGTGAGCTGGTGACCGCTGAGGGCCGCCGCCTTCTGAGCAGGTACATACATCAGTACGCCCTGGGTCGTCCGGGTGCCAAAACGGTAGACGTTCTCATTGCGGGTGATGTTGCCATTGGTATAGCCAATGTAGGTTTCGCCCTGTGAGGTGGAGATGGAGAGCAGCAGCACAAGGGCTGCTGCTATGGGATGGAGGGAATTCATTTATCGGATATAATAAATGTGATTATCACGAACGAGTAACGATGGCTGGGAGCCAGCACCGGAGAGGGGGCGACCCATCAGGTCATAGCTCTGAGTGCCGAGAGCGTCAGTGTGAATCTGTTCGATGCCGACATGAGCGGCGTCCACGATGACCTGGACTGGCTGACCGGCGAGGAGGGTGCCATCGGGCAGGTAAGTGTCGACCTGCAGGGTATGTGCGCCTTCGGTGCTGAAGTTGACAGTGCCTTGTGGCTCAAAGGCCGAACATCCAGACTGGCTGTCGGCACGGAGTTGATAATGCTCCACCTCGACGGTCTCACTGTGGTCGGCTTCGAGCACGAGGCCCATCATCCAGTTGGCATTGGCACCGCCATTGCCGTAGATGGTCTTCCACGACTCGCCGTAGTCGTCGCTGTAGAGGTCACCGTAGCTCATCACGGCTGGCTGGTTGTCCATGCCGAGCGGCTTCTCGCCCTTGTCGACATCGTACATGTCCACCACCATCGAGTAGCTGTGTCGGGCATCCACACGGACCGGCTCGGGGAGGGCGACGACATTCCACTGATTCTTCACGTAGCCTGTCTCATAGTCGAGGGCGATTTCGGCGAGCACCTCGCTGTCGCGGTTGAGCGAGAGGGTGAAGTCGCAGTCACCAGTGGGGTAGAAGCGGAGGGCGGTGATGAGGTAGTCCTGGTCGTAGGCATGGAAGAGGCGGGCAGGATACTTGGCTGCGGCCTGGTAGGAGTAGTCCTCCTCGTCAATTATGCCATTGGCACAGACATCCGACGAGTAGGTGACCAGGCCATGGTCAGTGAAGGCAGGAACTTCCCACGAAGCGTCGACCGTCCAGTCGCCTTGCTCGCTGACTGGAGCATGGAGCTTGATGTCGATGTCATCGACCCCTTTCACCTGGCTATAGTCGGTGGCTGTGAGGTCCACGTTGAGCGAGGTGACCTCTGAGATGGAACCATCGGCATAATGGGCGCTGACACCCACGGTGTGCTGTCCTACCGTGAGTCCGTCGGTGGTGGTGAAGCGGCGCTCGGTAACCTGGGCTATGTCGCTGCCGTCCATGCTGACCGTATAATAGTCGGGGGTGAGTTGCTGGCCGGCAGGAGCCAGATGGAGTGAGATCGGCCAGGTGAGCTCGTAGATATAGGAGCCGGCTGCGCTCTGGAGTGCGGCTTCGTAAAGAGAATAGAAACTCTTCTCGCCGATGATGCGGATGAGGTCGGTATAACCGGATATGTGCCGGTTGAAAACAGCACCCACCAGGTCATAGCTGCTTATCTCGCCAGGATTGACTTCGATAGCGGCAATGACATCGGCATGGTCAGGGATGGCTACTGGCTCGGTGAGCAACAAGGTGTTCTCCTGATTGACCACGAGCTCCTCGTTGTCGATGGCTTGGCTGTGGAGCAGTGTCATCGACTGGGAATTACCGGAGATAAGGTCATCGATGGAAATGCTGTAGAGATTGAGCTTGTAGCTGGCCTCGAGGGTGTTGGGGACGAACGTGACTGCTTGCAGACGGGCTTCGCTGCCGTAGCAACCGAGCTCTTCAGCACGGAAACGGCTGGCAATCTCGAACTTCGTGGTGGCACCTCCGAAACCGTTCAGTTCGTCACCTTCATGATGATAGCGTATCAGTGGAGCATTGGCTAAAGGAGCATCCCAGACAGCGTGGATGTCCTGACGCAGCCCCGACTGCAGGGCTGCCAGAGCGCGTGGCGCTGCAGTGGCATAGCCTTGGATATCAATGCTGATGGCTTGGCTCATCTCACCGGGGGTCAACGTCTGGCCGTTATCGTCGGAGTAGCTGACGAGCACTTGATAGCTGTGGATGCCGAAGTCTGCCTCGGAGTCGACGAAATAGCGTTCGTGACGGATGCCGTCCATCGTACTGGCCTCACCATAGGTCGTACCTATCCGGACGCCGTCGCGATAGATGTCATAAGTGGCTACAGCTGAGGCGTTCGCCAATGGGGCATCCCAGGTCAGGACTACAGCCTGCTGTCCGTCGAGCTGACGTGCCTGGACGTTGACGGCAGGGCGTAGGCCGATTTCCTGGTCGAGCATGACCACCATCGGTACGACATAGCCGTCGTCGACACCGTCCGGGTTGTCAACGTAGGTGTTGAGGACGAAGGTCTTCTGGTCGGCACTCATGCCGTGAGCCTGGTAGACTCCGTATCCGGTGAAGTCGGCACCCTGCTGGGTGAGGTAGTCGCGGATGTCGAGCCATTGACCATCCTTGTAATAGACACCGAACTGTCCCAGCGTCTCCATGGTCTCAGGGTCAACGTCGGTCACGTCGCCGACGAGCGCACCGTCATTGCCGATGCCGTGGAACTCGAAGCCGAAGAACCGTTCAGCCACATTGGTGTCGGTGTAGGTGTCGGTGGCGATGTCGTAGATGCCAGTGTAAACCAGCACCTTCTGTCCGTCGGGCGAGAAGGCGCCTGCCGTGCCCCAGGGTCCTACGATGTCGGTGTTGATGCGTTGCATCTCGCCGTCGATCCAGATGGCAGGGGTACGGTTGTAGTGCACGTCGTCGAGTGTATAGCCGCAAGCGAGGCGTCCGTCGTCGGTGATGTCGTAGATGCTGCCCTCGTGGACACCGCGCCGGGTGGCGGTGCAGGGGTAGCTGACATTGCAAGTGCCCTCCACGAGGTCCCAGCTGATGGGCAGCCATTCCTGGCCATTGCCCATGTTGCACTGACCGGCGATATAGCGACCGTTGGCGGAGATGTGCCAGCAGCCACCGATCTCGCCAGTAGTGTCGAGATAGCCATCGGGCACCTCGAGGTGATGCCATTGTCCGTCCTTATAATAGCCGGGGGCACGCGTCTCAGAACCGTTGTGGACGCCGAGCGCCTCAGGATCCATGAACGATCCAGCCACTGTGCCGTCGTCTGCCACACCCATGGCCACGCTGAAGATGCCCGAGGGTGAGAGCTGCTCGATGACACCGGTGGTCAGGTTCCAACGCCAGCCGCGGCCCGTGCCGTCGTTGACGTTGCCGCATGCCCAAAGGCCGTTGGGCGACACGCTGATGACCTGGTACTCAACGGCAATCTTGGGTCCCTTGAGCACGAGGGCGCCCTTCTGGCTTTCGACGTTGGCATAAACAGATGCGATGGAGAGCGATGCCATCAGGAGAAGGAGGCGGGAATGATTCATCGTGGAATGAAAATTTTGACGCGTTTGTATTATAATATGTGTAAAAAGCGGTTGCAAAGATAATGATTTCCGGTCAAATCGACAAACTATTTACTTATTTTAACGTCAATCTGCATCAAAAAAGACCGTTCTCGTGAAGAAAACGGTCTCAGTCTTGCAATTTCAGTTGCAAAAAGTCTTAATACTGGCATTCGGTCTCGAGGATGCGCTTGATGACGGTCTCTGCTGAAATCTCGCGGTTGGCTGCTTCGGGGATGACGAGTGAGCGTGGACCTTCGATGACGTCGTCGGTGACAATCATGTTGCGGCGCACAGGGAGGCAGTGCATGAAGTGGGCATCGCGGGTCACTGCCATCTGACGGTCGCTGACGGTCCAGGAGCGCCAGTCCTCCTCATAGAGCCCCATGCCGGGAAGCTCCAGTGCCGGGAAGCCTTGAGGTCCGGTCTGTCCGCCGGCGATGGCAACCTTCTCGAGGTTCTGACCATAGTAGGGATCCCGGAAAGCTGACCAGTTCTTGGCGTAGACGAAGTCGGCGCCCTCGAAGGCCTTCATCTGGTCGTATTCGATGGTGGCGCCTTCGGTGAAGCGTGGGTCTAGCTCATAGCCATGAGGATGGGTGACGACCACCTCGTAGCCGGCGGCTACGGCGAACTGCGCAAACGAGTTGGGGACAGCCTGAGGCAGGCGGCCAGGATGGGGAGCCCAGGTCATGACGACCTTGGGACGGGCGGTCTCCTTGTGCTCCTCGATGGTGATGATGTCGGCGAATGCCTGCAGCGGGTGGCCGGTGGCACACTCCATCGAAAAGACAGGCTTGCCCGAATACTTGATGAACTGAGAGAGAATCATCTCTTCGTAGTCGTCCTTCTTCGACTCAAACCGGGCGAATGAGCGAACGCCGATGATGTCGGCGTAGCAGCCCATGACGGGGATGGCCTCGAGCAGGTGCTCTGCCTTGTCACCATCCATGATGACGCCACGCTGAGTCTCGAGTTTCCAGGCACCGGCATTGACATCGAGCACGATGGTGTTCATGCCGAGGTTCTGTGCTGCCTTCTGGGTCGAGAGACGGGTACGGAGGGAGTTGTTGAAGAAGATCAGCAGGCAGGTCTTGTTCTTGCCGAGCTGCTGGTAGTCATAGCGGTGTGCCTTGACCTCGAGCGCTTCGCGCAGGGCTGCCTGCAGGTCGCCGAGGTCGTGGACATTCTGATAGTAACGCATAGGAGTTAAGAGTTAAAAGTTGAAAGTTAAAAGTTCCCTGTGACAAGAGAAGAATATCCGGGGGGAAAGGGTATAAGTTAAGAGTTAAAAGCAGCAGGGGTGTTGGCCGCAAGCAACTTTTAACTCTTGACTCTTAACTTTTAACTTTGACGGTTAGTCAACGTATTTCTTGACAATAATCGAACCGTTGTGTCCGCCGAAACCGAAGGTGTTCGAGAGGGCAGCGCGTACGGTACGCTTCTGAGCCTGGTTGAAGGTGAAGTTCAGGTTGTAGTCGATGTCGGGATCCTTGTCGCCCTCGTCGTGGTTGATGGTGGGTGGGACGATGTCGCACTGGACAGACTTGACGCAGATCAGCGCCTCAACGGCACCAGCTGCACCCAGCAGATGACCGGTCATTGACTTAGTGGAGCTGATGTTGAGCTTATAGGCCCAGTCGCCGAACACATCCTTGATGGCCTTCGACTCGGAGAGGTCGCCCACATGAGTCGACGTGCCGTGTACGTTGATATAGTCGATATCCTCAGGCTGCATGCCGGCGTCCTTGAGTGCTTCCGTCATGACAAGCTTGGCACCGAGGCCCTCGGGATGAGTGGCGGTCAGGTGATAAGCGTCGGCAGACATGCCGCCGCCAACGACCTCAGCGTAAATCTTGGCGCCACGGGCCTTGGCATGCTCGAGTTCCTCAAGGATGAGGCAGCCCGAACCCTCGCCCATCACGAAGCCGTCACGGCTACCCGAGAAGGGGCGGCTGGCACGGGCTGGATCGTCATTGCGGGTCGAGAGCGCCTTCATGGCGTTGAAGCCACCGATGCCTGGCTCGCAGACGGCAGCCTCAGCACCACCGGCTACGATGATGTTGGCCTTGCCGAGACGCAGCAGGTTGAAGGCATCGATCATGCCGTGGGTCGAAGAGGCGCAGGCGCTGACCGTGCCATAGTTGGGGCCGTGGAAGCCGTACTTGATGGACAACTGGCCAGCTGCGATGTCGGCAATCATCTTGGGGATGAAGAAGGGGTTGTAGCGGGGACCATTCTCCACGCTGTAGCCCATGGTCTCCTCATGGAAGGTCTTGATGCCACCGATGCCTGAGCTGTAGATGACGCCGATGCGGTTCTTGTCCTCAGTCTCCAGGTCGATACCGCAGTCCTTGATAGCCTCGTCAACGGCAGCAAATGCCAGCTGACAGTAGCGATCGAACTTGCGGACCTCCTTCTTCTCGAGATACAGGGTAGGATCGAAATCCTTGACCTCGCAGGCGAACTGGGTCTTGAACTTGGAGGCATCGAACAGGGTGATAGGGGCACAGCCGCTCTTGCCAGCCACCAGGTTGGCCCAAGTCTCTTCAACGGACTTGCCGAGTGGGGTAATGGCACCCAGGCCTGTTACTACTACTCTCTTTAATTCCATAATATATTTAACTGATAATTGATAATTGATAATTGATAATCCTAAGGCGCGTCGAGAGAAAGTTCCCTTTCGGCACGACAATCGGCATTGCATCCGATTGTCAATTATCAATTATCAATTATCAATTGAAAAAGTGATTACTTGTTGGCCTCGATGTAAGCGACTGCGTCACCGACAGTGGCGATCTTCTCAGCCTGGTCATCGGGGATGGTGATGCCGAACTCCTTCTCGAACTCCATGATGAGTTCTACGGTATCCAGTGAATCAGCACCAAGGTCGTTGGTGAAAGATGCCTCGAGGGTAACCTCTGACTCCTCAACACCAAGCTTCTCAACGATAATCTCTTTTACTTTGCTTTCGATTTCAGACATAATTGTAATATTTTAAATGTTAATATTGTTGTTTCGTAATGTCAATTTACGATTTAGGCGCTCTTAATTGAGCAATTTTAGTAGTTTTTTTTGGATAATTGACCAAAAAGCCCTACATTTGCGGCGTCTTTTCGCCAATTAGACGGTGCAAAGAAACAAAAAATATTCCGAGTTACGAAATTATTTTTAAAGAAAATATAAATTTTTGCACAAAAATGTTCGGTTTGTGCTAAATTGTAAAGTGAAAATGAAAAATATCGCTATTTTTGCATCCGGTTCAGGCTCTAATGCTGAGAACATTGCCGGATACTTCGAGGGAAGCGACGTGGCTCGCATCTCGCTCATCGTCTGCAACAAGGCAGATGCCTATGTCTTCGAGCGTGCCAAGCGCCTCGGCATCCCATCGAAACTGGTCACGAAGGCCGAGATGGCAGACGAGGAGGCAGTGATGTCGCTGCTCCGTGAGTATCAGATCGACTTCATCGTCCTGGCTGGCTATCTGCTCCTCGTCCCCAAGTATCTGGTCGAGGCTTATCCTCGTGCCATCGTCAACATCCATCCTGCCCTCATCCCGCTCCATTGTGGCAAGGGAATGTACGGCGATCGTGTGCATGAGGACGTGGTGCGCTGTGGTGACAAGCAGTCGGGCATCACCATCCACTACGTCAATGAGTTTTTTGACAACGGCGACATCATCTTCCAGGCGACCTGCCCTGTGGAGCCAGGTGACGATGCCCATGCGGTAGCCACCAAGGTGCATCAACTGGAGTATGCCCACTTCCCGCATGTAATCAAGGAGACCATCGAGAAGATGGCATGAAAGGAGAGCGGATTTATGCGGCGAATTGCATAAATCCGCTATAAAAATTAGCGTTGCGGTTCGATTTAAGGGAAAAATTGCAGAAAATTCCGTAAATATTTTGTATTTATACGGAATTTCGCTATCTTTGCGCCGTTCAAACAGAAGATTCAGGTTATACAATCATATCTTTTCAGGCGATGAAGAACAAGAAAGACAGGATTGCAGCCATTCGTGATGTAATCCAGAGTCAGAGCATCAGCAGTCAGGAAGAACTGCTGCAGCAGTTGTTGGCGCGTGGTTATGAGGTGACACAGGCGACCCTGAGCCGTGATCTCAAGCAGATGCAGATAGCCAAGGTGGCCACTCGGGAGGGTGGTTACATGTATGTCATGCCCGATGTGGCAGCTTCCGCCAAGAACAAGGTGCCAGTCCACATCATTCCGCCCAAGACGGTGGCTGGCGTGCTCAAGATTGAGTGCAGTCAGGTGCTGATCGTAATCCGCACGAAGCCAGGATATGCTAGCAGCATCGCCTACGACATCGACATGAGCGCCCTGCCGGAAGTGATGGGCACCGTGGCTGGTGACGACACCATCCTCGTCATCCCTCGCGGCGGTTTCACTACGCAGCAGGTGGCAGATGCCATCTGCGCCGCATTGCCCAAGAGCCTTTGAGTCGCTTCGAGGCAAGACAGAGATATCAATTGACACAATTATATAATATAAAGTTTATTACTACCCATTCAAGAAGAAATGGAAGACGTTAAGGTTCCTGAGGCTGCAGAGCAGCCGCAAATCAGGATTTATGTGGCTGGCAAGCAGCACATCCATCTGGTGGAGGAGATTCTCACCACAATCGAAGAATCATCCAAGGCGCGTGGCACGGGTATAGCCCGTCGCTCGCCTGACTATGTAGCTCAGAAGATGATAGAAGGCAAGGCCATCATCGCCCTCTGCGGTGAGGAATTCGCTGGCTTCTGCTACATCGAGTCGTGGAGCAACAAGACTTATATCGTCAACTCTGGTCTGATCGTGAATCCCAAGTACCGCGGACTGGGTCTGGCGACACGCATCAAGCGCTTCTCGTTCAACTACAGCCGTCGCCTTTTCCCCGAGGCAAAGCTCTTCGGTCTGACCAGTGGCGCTGCAGTGCTCAAGATCAATCACGAACTGGGCTACCGCCCTGTTACCTTCGAGCAGTTGACCGACGATCCGGCATTCTGGCGCGGCTGTCAGTCATGCGTCAATTACGACGTACTGACCCGTACCGACTTCAAGCGCTGCATCTGCACCGCCATGCTCTATGATCCCAAGGAGCATCCGGACGAGAAGCTCGAGGAGTTGGATAAGATCTGAAGCCCTCCTCTATCCCCCCTTCAGGGGGAAGATTTTTAGTTACTTTTTTCTTTCCAGGTCATGGCTGATATAGAGTGGAGGGCTGCAGATCCTTTGCTGTATGGGAAACTGAAGCAGTTCGTCAAGGAATTGCGCTTGAAGAGACCTACACTTGCGGAATCCTTGCTTTGGGATTACTTGCGAGGTGATCGTCTGGGCGCTCATTTTCCGTCGGCAGCACATCATCGGTCCTTTCATTGCAGACTTTTGTAGTGTGAAGTCACGGCTGATCATTGAGGTGGATGGCGGTTATCACCAGTTGCCCGACCAGCAGGTCAAGGATGAGGAAAGAGAATCGTGGCTTCGGCAACAGGGCTATTGGGTAGTCAGGTTTACCAACGACCAGATTCTTTATGATTTTGATCAAGTAAAAGAAACAATCATTAAAAATATATAGAAATATGAATGAGCATTTGAATGACGGAACTAACTGTCAATCTTCCCCCTGCAGGGGGGATAAGAGGGGGGCAAAGAAAGTAGTGGTTGCCTTCTCGGGCGGCCTTGATACGAGTTATAATGTGATGTATCTCACCAAGGAGATGGGATACGAGGTCTATGCAGCCTGTGCCAACACGGGCGGCTTCAGCGAGGAACAGCTCAAGACCAATGAGGAGAACGCCTACAAACTGGGCGCAGTGAAGTATGTGACGCTCGACGTGACGCAGGAGTATTACCAGAAGTCACTCAAGTATATGGTCTTCGGCAACGTACTTCGCAACAACTGTTACCCTATCTCCGTTTCGTCTGAGCGCATCTTCCAGGCACTTGCCATCGCCCGCTATGCCAAGGAGATCGGCGCCGATGCCATTGCCCATGGTTCTACGGGTGCCGGCAACGACCAGATTCGTTTCGACATGACTTTCCTCGTCATGGCTCCTGGCGTCGAGATCATTACCCTCACCCGCGACCGCAACCTCTCGCGCAAGGAGGAGGTCGACTACCTCAACGCCAATGGCTACTTCGCCGACTTCACGAAGCTCAAGTATTCTTACAACGTCGGCATCTGGGGCACCTCCATCTGCGGCGGTGAGATCCTTGACTCGAAGCAGGGCCTGCCTGAGAGTGCTTATCTCAAGCATCCCACTAAGAGCGAGCCAGAGATTCTCTCCATCGGCTTCAAGCAGGGCGAGATCTGCTCGGTCAATGGTGTAGACTACGACGACAAGATCAAGGCCATCCAGGCAGTCGAGAAGATCGGTGCAGCCTATGCCATCGGACGTGACTGCCATGTGGGCGACACCATCATCGGCATCAAGGGTCGTGTAGGCTTTGAGGCTGCAGCTCCCATGCTCATCATTGCTGCCCACCGTTTCCTTGAGAAGTTCACCCTTTCGAAGTGGCAGCAGTACTGGAAGGACCAGATCTCCAACTGGTATGGCATGTTCCTCCACGAGTCGCAGTATCTCGAGCCTGTCATGCCCGATATGGAGGCGATGCTCGCCTCGTCGCAGCGTAATGTGAACGGTGTGGTCACTCTCGAGCTTCGTCCCTATTCGTTCCAGACCGTCGGCGCCGACACACCCGATGACCTCGTCCACAACAAGCTCGGCGAGTATGGCGAGACCGCCAAGGCTTGGACCTCCGAGGATGCCAAGGGCTTCATCAAGGTCACTTCTACTCCACTCCGCGCCTACTACAGCGTTCATCCTGACGAGCAGAGATAAGTATGGTACGAGTAGGTATTTTAGGAGCAGCGGGCTACACGGGCGGCGAACTTCTCCGCCTCCTGATCTTCCATCCTGAGGTGCAGATTGTCTTTGCCAATTCGGAGTCGAATGCCGGCAACCGGATCTGCGACGTCCATGAAGGTCTCATGGGTGACACCGACCTCTGCTTCACCAGCGAGATGCCCTTCGATCAGGTCGATGTCGTCTTCTTCTGCTTCGGGCATGGCAAGAGTGAGGCTTTCCTCAAGGAACACGAGATTCCGGCATCGGTCAAGGTCATCGACCTCGCACAGGACTTCCGTATCAAGGGCGACCACGACTATGTCTATGGCCTGCCAGAGATACATCGTGAGGCAATCAAGGCTTGCCAGCACCTCGCCAATCCCGGCTGCTTCGCCACCTGCATCCAGTTGGGTCTGCTCCCGTTGGCTAAGGCAGGACTCCTGACTGACGACATCGCCGTGAGTGCCATCACCGGCTCGACGGGCGCCGGCCAGAAGCCGGGAGCCACCACCCACTTCTCGTGGCGCAACGACAACCTCTCGGTCTACAAGCTTTTCCAGCATCAGCACCTCCACGAGATCTGCCAGACGCTCAACGAACTTCGTCCCGCTGAGGTACCTCGTGTGGTCGATACGCTCGTTGAGGGATACGACACTGCCGAGGGCATCACCGTCGACTTCATTCCCTACCGTGGCAACTTCGCCCGCGGCATCTTCTGCACCGAGGTGATTCGTCTCGACAAGCCTGTAGCGAAGGAAGAAGTCATCAGCCTCTACAAGTCGTTCTACCAGGATGCCGCCTTCACTCACTACAGTGACTCCGCCCTCGACCTCAAGCAGGTGGTCGGCACCAACAAGGCGCTCGTCCACGTCGACCTCTTCGGTCGCAAGCTCGTCGTCACCTCCATCATCGACAACCTGCTCAAGGGAGCCGTAGGCCAGGCCGTGCAGAATATGAACCTCATGTTTGGTCTCGCCGAAGACTGCGGTCTTCGGCTCAAAGCAATCGCATTCTAATGAAACTATTTGATGTATATCCCCTTTTCGATGTGACCATCGACCACAGCAAAGGCTGCTACGTCTACGACGACCAAGGACAGGAGTACCTCGACTTCTACGGCGGTCATGCCGTCATCTCCATCGGCCATTGCCATCCCCGCTATCTGCAGACCATGCAGGAACAGGCATCCAAACTCTCGTTCTACAGCAACGCCGTCAAGAACCCCCTGCAGGTCAAGCTTGCAGAGAAACTCGGCCCTGTCTGCGGCTACGACGATTATCAGCTCTTCCTTATCAACTCGGGTGCTGAGGCCAACGAGAATGCCTTGAAGCTCGCCTCGTTCTATACCGGCAAGAAGAAGGTCATCGCCTTCGGACATGCCTTCCATGGCCGTACCTCCGCAGCCGTCAACGTCACGCAGAACCCTAAGATCCAGGCGCCCATCAATGCCACCTTCCCCGTCGACTTCTTCGAACTCGGCGACATCGAAGGCATCAAGGCAGACATTGCCCAGGGTGATGTGGCTGCCGTCATCATCGAGGGCATCTCGGGCGTAGGAGGCATCCACATCCCCACCGTGGAGTTCATGCAGGAACTTCGCAAGGTCACCGAGGAGGCCGGCGTCGTCCTCATCCTCGACGAGATACAATCGGGTTACGGGCGCTCGGGCAAGTTCTTCGCTCATCAGTGGTATGGCATCCGCCCCGACCTCATCACCATGGCTAAGGGAATCGCCAATGGCTATCCTTTCGCCGGCGTGCTCATCTCGCCCAAGTTCCAGCCCGTCTACGGACAGCTGGGTACTACCTTCGGTGGTAATCACCTCGGCTGCGCTCTCGCCTGCACTGTGCTCGACGTCATTCAGGACGAGAACCTCGTTGAGAATGCACGCATCCAGGGCGAATATCTCATGCAGAAGCTTCAGCAGATGGAGATTCCCGGCCTGAAGGAACTTCGTGGCCGTGGCCTGATGATCGGCATAGAGTTCGACCATCCTTACAAGGAGGTTCGCAACCGACTGCTCTATGAGCAGCACGTCTTCACCGGCGCGGCCGGCACCTCCGTGCTCCGCATCCTGCCTCCGCTCTGCATCACCCGTCGCGAATGCGACCTCTTCCTGGAGCGTTTCCAGAAAGCACTGCAGGGATAACCGAATCTGAATGTAAAACAGGTCAATTGGCTCCAAAATGGAAGTTTCGTCTTCCTTTTGGGGCTTTTTTGTTGCAAAATAGGACGAAAATTTGGAGATGTCGGAAATTCTTTGTATATTTGCGGGCTGATAATTGTGAATCGTGAATTATCAATTAATTGTGAATTGTGAATTATCAATTATGAATTAACTCCTATGGCAGACTATATCGTATCGGCCCGAAAATATCGTCCATCGACCTTCAATACCGTGGTGGGGCAGAAGGCACTCGTGCAGACGCTCAAGAATGCAATCAGTAGCGGCAAGCTGGCTCATGCCTACCTCTTCTGCGGCCCACGTGGCGTGGGCAAGACTACCTGCGCCCGCATCTTCGCCAAGACCATCAACTGCGAGCATCGCACTCCCGAGGGCGAGGCATGCAACGAGTGCGAGAGCTGCCAGTCGTTCATCGAGCAACGTTCATACAATGTGTATGAGCTCGATGCGGCGTCGAACAACTCGGTCGAGAACATACGCGAGCTTATCGATCAGGTGAAGATACCGCCACAGATAGGTCGTTACAAGGTCTTCATCATCGATGAGGTCCACATGCTGTCGACAGCGGCCTTCAACGCATTCCTCAAGACGCTCGAGGAGCCGCCGAAGCATGCCATCTTCGTGATGTGTACCACCGAGAAGCAGAAGATCCTGCCCACCATCCTGAGCCGCTGCCAGACCTACGACTTCCAGCGCATTTCGACCCAGGACATCGTGGACCAGCTCACCTACATTGCCGGGCAGGAGCAGATCAACGTGGAGCCTCAGGCCTTGCAGGTCATTGCACGTAAGGCGGATGGCGGCATGCGTGATGCCCTCTCGGTCTTCGATCAGATCACCTCCTTCACGGGTGGCAATGTGACCTACCAGTCTACGATTGACAATCTCAACATCCTCGACTACGAACTCTTCTTCCGCATCACCGATGCTGCCCTGCAGGGCAACGTGCCTGCTGCGCTGGTGATGCTCGATGAGGTGGTGCGCCGTGGCTTTGACCCACAGTACTTCATTGGCGGTTGGGCAGCACATCTGCGTGACCTCATGGTGGCGCAGGATCCTGCTACGTTGCGCCTCATAGAGGCGGGTCCGGAGGTGGCGCAGCGCTATCAGAAGCAGGCTAGCCTGACGTCGCCCTACTTCCTCTACAATGCGGTGATGATAGCCAATGACTGCGACTTTAACTATCGCAATTCGCGAAACAAGCGTCTGTCGGTTGAGATAGCCATCGTACGCATCTGTCAGCTGATGCATCCTGTTCAGTCGCCTCAGCAGCCCCAGCGTGCTCCGATGCAAGCGCTGAATGGCGTGCAGCAGCCTGCACAGGGGGCGGTAGCTTCCCAGGCAGCACCCCAGCCATCTCAGGCAGCCCCAGTTCGTGCCCCACAGCCTCAGGGTCAATATCGCCCGCAGGCTCCCGTGGCACAGCCTGTGCAGCCGCCTGTGGCACCTCAGATGCCTCGAGGACCACAACCCACGGCGCAGTCTCGCCAACCTATGGGAGGACAGCCTATGCCACAACCAGGCATGGCCCAGCCCGCTGCTCCGCAGCCGCAGCGCAGCCAGGTGGTGCAGCGTGGTGCAGGCGGGCCGGGTCGTACGGGTATGATGGCATCGCTGCGAGCGGGTGCTCCGGCAGCGACGACTCCCGCTGCTCCCGCTCAGCAGGCCTCGGCGCAACAGGAGATGAATGAACCCGTAGACGAACCGGCGCTTCGGCGCACATGGAAACAATACACCCAGACCATTCCCGAGGAGAAACTCCTCCAGACCGCCATCCTGAACAGTGAGGTGCAGATGGTCGAGCCGACGCATATCTGTGTCACCGTGTCGAGTGAAGAGCAGATGCAGCGCATCAATGTGCATCGCGCTGAACTGCTCGACTACCTGCAACGACAACTTCGTAATTCCAAGCTCGACCTTACGTTCTCCATCAGGCAGAGCGAGAACGCCAAGGTGGCTTTCACTCCTCGTGAACGAATGGAGGAGATGCGTGAACAGAACTCCGAACTGATTGATCAATTGGTCAATACTTTCGGACTTGAACTGAGCTGAAAAACTGTCACACAGAACTTTGGAAAAATCATGATGTCCCCTGCAACCATTATAAATAACACATGCGATGAATAGAAGACTGACGATAATGCTGGCATTGATATCGATGGCCATAACCTCCGTCTGGGCGCAGTTGCCCCAGGCGAAAGTGGACGTGAGCATTGGCAACCGCAGTGATGATGAGACGCTCGAACCGGGCTACGAAGCCTGGCGAGTCGCCCAAGGCACCTCCGACTCGAAGACCATCGACGGCATAACCTACACATTCTCGGTACCTGCCGGCTCTGGCTACGTCTTGCGTACGGGTTGGAACAAGACATTCGTCCAGAATGCCGACAACAAGGAGCAGAATGGACGACTGACGGGTGATGGCTTAAGCCTCGATCCTGCCACAGGCTGCGGTCAGATTGACCTCACCATCGCCGGACTGCCTGTCGGCACCCATACGTTGCAGACCTACCACAACCGCTGGGAGAATCCTGCCAACTTCAATGGCTGGCCCATCTCGGTCAGGGTGAATGGCGAAACGGTTCACAGTCGAGTGCCCACTACCTTCTGGGAGCCAATCTCGGCCAATGCCTGTCTGCTTACCGTGACGTTGGAGGTGAAGAGCGAAGGTGAGGCGGTGACCGTCTCATTCTGTACGGTCGAAGAAGAAGGTCCTGACGATACGTCGAAGCCAAACAACAACAAGGCGCCCGTAATCAACGGCTTCGAACTCAATACGGTCAGCATCTCTGCTCAGGCCAAGGCGCCCTACCCGACGAGTGGAGATATCCATGTGGACTGTGACGAGACGAAGAGTTGCCAATTGGCATGGTCTCCGGCTGGCACTTCGGTAGCTGAACATCGCCTCTATGTGGCGCTCGATTCGGTTACGGTGGCCGAGATGACAGAGCCGTTCGCCTCGCTCGTCGCTGCAGATACTACCTATCTGCTTCAGGACCTCTATTCGATGAATACCTATTACTGGCGTGTGGACGAGGTCGATGCTACGGGCAATGTCACGAAGGGCAACGTCTGGTCGTTCCGCCCGCGACAGCTGGCTTTCCCCGGCGCTGAGGGCTACGGACGCTTCGCTACGGGTGGCCGTGGAGGCATCGTCTATCATGTCACCAAGTTGACCAACGAATGTCTCGATAAGGAGAACAAGGTCTACGAGGAGGGCTCTTTGCTGTACGGCCTCGTGACTTTGAGCGGACCACGCACCATCGTCTTCGACGTCTCGGGTCTGATAGAGCTTGACATGGATTCCTATTTCGTCAACTCCTTCGCCACCATTGCCCCTCAGACGGCTCCCGGCAAGGGCATCTGCCTGAAGTATAGCAATGTCAACATCAACAGCGAGAATATCTGCCGCTTCCTGCGTGCCCGTCGTGGCTATGGCGAGACGGGCAATGCGTTGGGTGTCTCTGGCGCCAACCATACTATTGTCGATCATACTACCTGCGCTTGGGGCACCGACGAGACTGTCTCGGGGCGAGGTGGCAAGATGCTGACTTTCCAGTACAACATCATCGCTGAGGCTCTTGGTATCGCTGACCACAAGAATTATCCCACTGGTACTAACCATGGCTATGCCGCAACCATCGATGGCAAGATAGGCTCCTGGCATCACAATCTGCTGGTGAACTGCAATGGACGCAACTGGTCGATGGGCGGTGGCATGGATGGCACCAATACGGCTATCGGTCAGATGGACATCTTCAATAACGTGTGCTACAACTGGAACGGACGTACCACCGACGGCGGCTGCCATGAGGTCAACTTCGTAGGCAATTACTACAAGATGGGTCCAGATACGAAGCGTACCATCCTCTTCTCGCAGGATTACGAGAACATAGGCTCTGCCGAGAGTCGCTGGCAGGCTTACGTCCATGGCAATATCCGCGAGAACAAGGATCATTCGCTCTCGGAGGACAAGTTGAACGATACCTATCGTTACACGCTGTCCAATGGCGCGGTCGATCCCAATACACGCACCGACGAATATCACTACGAGACCTTCGTCACGGAGCCTTTCTTCCCCTCCTATGCTGAGATCCATTCGGCCAAGGATGCCTACAAGGTCGTGACCTCGGAGGCTGGTGCTACGATGCCTTGTCGCGATGACCAGCATTTGCGTGTGGTCCGCGAGACCATCGATGGCACCTATACCTACGTCGGTTCGCGCTCGGGCATCAAGGGTGAGATCGACCATGAGGACGACTGTGGCGGTTTCGAACTCTTCCCCGAGGAGTCCCGCCCTGCCGACTTCGACACGGATCAGGATGGCTTGCCCAATTGGTACGAGAGGCTCATCGGCACCGATGTCAACATGGCAAACAACAACGACGACCCCGACCGTGATGGCTGGACGTTGCTCGAGGATTATCTGGAGCTGATGTCGCATCCCTACCTCCTGATGAGCCCGAAGTCGGAGGCTACGTTCAATGCTGCACCTTGGTTCCGCGGGTTTACCAATCAGCCACAGTTTACGGTCGAGTATGACGGGTCGGAGATGATTTCGCCCTCGGTCGCAGACAGTATCATCACGGTGCGGAGCTTGGCGGGTGAAGGCATCCATGCGATGACCATGCGCGTCACCGATGCCGAAGGTTCCACTTGGCAGCAGCGTCTCACGGTCGTGGTGACGGGTGATGCCTCGGCTATTCGGCAAGTGCAGGAGGACAATGGTGCAGACATCGTCCGTCGTGAGTTCTACACCGTCGATGGTCGTGTGGCTAGTGAATTCACTCCGCACGAAACCTACATCATGCGTACCGTCGACAGCCAGGGCGGAGTACGCTCCATGAAGGTTCTGGCTCAATGATGCAATAAGGTGTGATGCCAGTCCCTATTTCGCAGCGGGTCTCGTGAGGTGGGCGAAGGCAGCAGCCAGGCGCAGATGCGGCTTTCATTGCTGAGCGCAGGCAGTATCCGTGCGCAGATGCTGCTCTCATTGCTGCGCTAAAGCAGCATTCAGGCGCAGATGCTGCTCTCATTGCTGCGCTAAAGCAGCATCCGTGCGCAGATGCTGCTCCCATTGCTGTGCGAAAGCAGCATCCAGGCGCAGACGCTGCTCTCATTGCTGTGCGAAAGCAGCATCCAGGCGCAGATGCTGCTCTCATTGCTGCGCGAAGGCAGCATCCGAGCGCAGATGCTGCTCTCATTGCTGCGTGAAAGCAGCATCCGGGCACAGATGCTGCTCCCTGCAGGCGCGGGATGCTCGTTGTCAACAATAAGTGGTAGACAATCACCCGTAGAGGCTTCTGGTTCCGGCTGGAGGAGGGTCTGCCCCCCAGTCCCGAAATTGCTCCATCTAAGAGGTCGCTTTTCTGATGGGTCCGAGGCATTGGTCAAGGTCAGCCAGCTATTTCCGCACGGTAGGTCACCCACATCAAACTTTATAGACCCATAAAAATAGCACCCGGCAGACAAATGTCTGTCGGGTGTGTTTGTTCCGTTCAGAAGCTCCCGCTCTGCAGAGAGCGAGGAGGAGCGTCTGCTTATCGACGGAGACCGAGCTCCTTGACGATGTTACGGTAGCGGTTGATGTCCTTCTTCATGAGGTAGTCGAGCATGCGACGACGCTTACCTACGAGCATCTTCATGGCGCGGCTGGTAGCGTAGTCCTTGTGGTTGGCACGCAGGTGGTCGGTGAGGTGAGAGATGCGGAATGAGAACAGGGCAATCTGAGCTTCAGGTGAACCGGTGTCGGTAGCGCCCTGGCCGTACTTCGAGAAGATTTCAACCTTCTTTGCTGAATCGAGATACATAGTTTTGTAAACAGGATTAAATGGGTTAATAATGTAGGTCGAGCTTTCACTCTTCCAGATTAAGTCGATGACCCCAAGGCTTACGTCCATCGTGCATTGTGCATTGCGAACCGTGCACCTCCTGAAGGTCATTCTAGCTCCGAAAAGCGCGGCAAAGATAGCACTTTTGCATCAAACTACCAAATTTTTACCCCTAAAATATTTATTTTCAGTCCTGATTTTTGTCTTTTTGCCCAAAATGTGCTATCTTTGCAGCACAAAATAAATTGTCAAACAATAAAATTGTCAGATTTTCCAATGGAAGAACAGCTCACCTATACCAGCGCCATCAAGGAACTCGAGGAGATCGTTCAGAAGTTGCAGCGTCCCGACTGCGAGATTGACCAGTTGTGCCAGCTCACCGAGCGTTCGGTCAAGTTGCTCGCTTTCTGCAAGGATCGGTTGACCAAAACCGATGAGCAACTGGTCAAGCTGCTCGAAGAAATTTAATAGTAAATAGTCAAATAGTAAATAGTCAAATAGTAAATAATATGTCTCGTCCTGTAGTAGTGCGCTTTGCGCCATCACCCACCGGCCCGCTGCATATCGGCGGTGTCCGCACTTGTCTCTATAATTATCTCTTTGCCCGCCAGCATGGTGGCAAGCTCCTCTTCCGCATCGAGGATACCGACTCACAGCGCTTCGTCCCAGGAGCCGAGGATTATATCCTCGAGGCCTTCCGTTGGCTCGGCATCCAGTTCGACGAGGGCGTTTCGTTCGGCGGCGAACATGGACCCTATCGCCAGTCGGAGCGTCGCGACATCTACAAGAAGTATGTCAAGGTGCTTGTCGATGCCGGCAAGGCATACTATGCTTTCGATAACAAGGAGGAGCTCGAGGCTGCCCGTCAGGCTACGCCCAACTTCCAGTATGATGCCTCGACTCGTATGCAGATGCGCAATTCGCTCAGCCTCGGTATGGATCGCGCATTGGAACTCATTGCCCAGGGTGAGCCCTACGTGGTTCGCTTCCTCATTGAGCCGGGTGAGGAGGTGGTGGTCAACGACCTGATCCGTGGTGAGGTCAAGATCAATTCCTCCATCCTCGACGACAAGGTGCTCTACAAGTCGGCCGACGAACTGCCTACCTATCACCTCGCCAACATCGTCGATGACCACCTGATGGAGGTCACCCACGTCATCCGTGGTGAGGAGTGGCTGCCCTCCAGCCCACTGCACGTGCTGCTCTACCGCGCCTTCGGCTGGGAGGCTCCTCAGTTCGCTCATCTGCCTCTGCTCCTCGCTCCTGAGGGCAATGGCAAGCTCTCGAAGCGCGATGGCGACAAATACGGCTTCCCCGTCTTCCCCCTGCAGTGGAACTTCATCGACAAGGAGACCGGCGAACCTAAGTCGTACAGCGGCTACCGTGAGTCGGGCTATCTGCCAGAGGCTGTGGTCAACTTCCTTGCGCTGCTGGGCTGGAACCCAGGCAACGACCAGGACTTCATGACCATGGACGAGATGATCCGCCTCTTCGACCTCTCGCGTTGCTCCAAGAACGGCGCCCACTTCGATGTGAAGCGCCTCCTCTGGTTCAACCACAACTATCTCCAGCAGTGCGACGAGCAGATCCTCGTCGATGCGCTGCGCGAGCAGGTCATTGCCCATGGCTTCGACCCCAAGAGTGATGAGTACTGTCGCGTCGTGGTCGGTTTGATGAAGGAGCGTCTCAACCTGCCAGGCGAACTCTGGCAGCAATGCAATTTCTTCTTCGCCGCTCCTGAGACCTATGATGAGAAGTCGATGAAGAAGTGGTGGAAGGCCGATGCCCCTCAGTATGTCACCGAACTCTGCAACTTCCTGGAGGCACAGGAGGACTGGACGGGCGAGACCCTCGAGCCCAAGGTCATGGAGTGGATTGCCCAGAAGGGTTGGAAGGTAGGTGCGGTGATGAATGCCTTCCGCTGCACGCTGGTAGGCGAGGCACGTGGTCCGCAGATTTTCGCCATCACCGACCAGCTCGGCAAGGAGGAGAGCCTCCGCCGTGCCCGTGTGGCACTCGAAAGATTGTAATTCTGTCGTTATTGTGAATATACTATATAATATAGGTACGGGCGCGTATTTCCTCGGCATCAAGCTCGCAGCAGCTTGCGGTCACCGTAAGGCGAAGTTGATGGAGGAGGGGCGTAAGGATTGGCAGAAGAACCTCAAGGAGAAGATTGCAGCTCTTCGTCAGCCATCTATCGCTGACGGAGGCTCCCCCTCTACAGTGCGTGAGGGTGGAGAGTCTCTGATCTGGTTTCATGCCGCCTCGCTCGGTGAGTTTGAGCAGGGACGACCACTGATCGAGGCATTGCGCGAGAAGTATCCCCAGTATCGTATCCTGCAGACCTTCTTCAGCCCCTCGGGCTATGAGGTGCGCAAGAACTACAAGGGAGCCGACATCGTCTGCTACCTGCCCTACGACCGTCCCTCAGAGTGCCGAGAGTTCCTTGACATCGTGCAGCCTCAGCTCGTCTTCTTCGTGAAGTACGAGTTCTGGGGCAACATCCTCGAGGAACTCAGCCGCCGGCAGGTGCCCACTTATCTCATCTCGGGCATTTTCCGCAAGCGTCAGTCTTTCTTCCAGTGGTACGGCGGTATGTTCCGCCCTATCCTCTCGACTTTCCGCCATATGTTTGTGCAGGACGAGGAGTCGCGTCAGCTGCTCGCCTCGATTGGTTATCATGAGAACGTCACCATCTGCGGCGACACCCGCTTTGACCGTGTCATTGCCATCCAGCAGCAGGCGAAGGTCCTGCCCTGGGCGGAGGCGTTCCGTCAGGAGCCGACGTCGGGCGATCTGAAGCCTTTCGTCCTTGTCGCCGGTTCCTCATGGCCCAAGGACGAGGACATCCTGCTCGACCACTTCAACCGTCATCCCGAGATGAAGCTCATCATTGCCCCTCACGAGATTCACGAGGAGCACATCCAGAGCATCATCTCGAAGCTCCAGCGCCCCTATCTGCGTTACAGTCAGCTGAAGCAGCTTTGGGAAGAAGGCAAGGTGCCCGAAGGCTCACTCCCTGAGGGCGGAGACTCCGTCCCCTGCCTTGTCATCGATGCCATTGGCTTCCTTTCGTCCATCTATCGTTATGGAGATGTCGCCTACATCGGAGGTGGTTTCGGCGTAGGTATCCACAATACCCTGGAGGCTGCAGTCTATGCCATGCCCGTCATCTTTGGTCCCAACCATACGCAGTTCCGTGAGGCGCTCGGCCTGCTCGATGCCAAAGGCGGCTTCACCATCAGTACGGCTGCTGAATACGAAGCCGTGATGCATCGCTTCATGACCGAAGCGGATGCCTTGCGCGAGGCTGGTGAGCGTGCTGGCAGGTATGTGCAGGCCGAGAGTGGAGCCACGGAGACCATCTTCCAGGCAGTTTTCGAATAGAGGGCAGAGAATAAGGTTATGCAATATCGCTCGTCCCTTCCCTGGGTCCTCAGTGCCAATTTCGCCGAGGGGCTGCCCTATGCCGTCATCACCACGCTCAGTGTCGTGATGATGGCGGATATGGGTCTGCATAATGAGGAGGTGACCTTCTGGACTTCGCTGCTGGCAATGCCGTGGTCGCTCAAGGCATTATGGAGTCCATGTGTGCGCGATACGCGCTGGTGGATGTGGTCCATGCAGTTGATACTAGCCATCTGTCTGGGAGGGGTCGCCCTCTCGCTCTTTGCTGACAGTTGGTTGACAGGGTGCCTTATTGCATTGACAGTGGGAGCCTTCGCTTCTGCCTCATACGATGTGGCATGTGATGGTTTCTATATGCAGGTGCTTGACCGAGATGCGCAGTCGTTCTTCGTCGGCATCCGGTCCACTGCCTATCGTCTCTCGATGATATTTGCCTCCGGTCTGCTTACCTCGCTCGTGGGGCTCATTGCCCGGAGCAATGGAGGTGGTCTCAGTGAGGCATGGCGCTGGGTGATGGCAGGCACGGCTGTGCTGATGCTGGCATTTGCCTGGCTGCATCACCGCATATTGCCCCAATCGTCACGCCTCGCGGATAGTGGTTCGCAACCTCGGGGACAAGTCACGTCCTGGCTGGAGGCATTCCGCACTTTCCTGCTCAAGCGTGACCTTTGGTTTGTCCTCCTTTTCCTCCTCTTCTATCGGTTGGGCGAGGCTTTGCTGTCCAAGATGACCATCTTGTTCCTCAAGGCGCCCCTGGCAGAGGGAGGACTCGGTCTGGACAATGCCGAATATGGTTTGCTCTACGGCACCATTGGCGTCTCGGCACTCACCGTGGGCGGTATCCTGGGAGGAATGCTCGTGTCAAGGTACGGGCTGCGACGCAGTGTCGTGCCGTTGGCATTGATGCTCAACGTTCCCGACCTGCTCTACGTCTGGATGTCGATTAGCCAACCACAGAACCGTTGGCTCATCGGTTCGCTGGTCGGCGTGGAGCAGTTCGGCTATGGACTGGGCTTCACCGCCTATATGGTCTTCATGCTGCAGGCTTCGCAGGGGCGTCACAGCACCTCGCATTATGCCATTCTCACGGCACTGATGGCGCTCGGCATGAACATCCCCTCGATGCTGTCGGGCTGGCTGCAGGAGCGGCTCGGCTATACGCAGTTCTTCTGGGCGGCTGTCGCCTGCACCGTTCCCGGCATTCTATTGTCCCTTTGGTTGGCAATTCGCCCCACAGCAATCTCCTCATCACAACAATGAAACGTCTCCTCCTTCCTCTTCTGTTTCTCCTACCTTTCTGCCTCCTTCGAGCCGCTTCCCGTACATGGTCAACCCAGCTGAAGGTGAGCACGCAGGAGCAGTTTGATGCCCTTGATGGCAACATCAAGGAGGCACTTCGCAGGGGTAGTACTGACATCACCGTCATCCTCAATGCGGGGACGTACTATTTCGGCCAGAAACACGTCAACCTCTCCTCCGCCAACTATCCCAAGGCGAGCATCACCATCCAAGGCAATGGCGCCACTCTGGTGGCAAAGGACCTCGGTAAGGCGCGTGATTGGCAGGATGGCTGCTTCGACCCGCAGACGTGCGCCAGCGTAGAGCGGTGGTCAACATTGACACAGACATCCGACACGGTGCAGGTTGTCGATCAAAGGTCTGGCCTATGTCGCCTGCGTCTGCCCAATGCGCGGCGGGGCCAGCAGCAGACCCACTGCGATGGTCAGTACCTCAACCTCACGATGAGCTATGACAGCAAGGTCTACCCTATCCAGCGGCGTGACCGGCAGTACGTCTATTTCACGGTGTCCGATCTCCATTGGTCAACGGGAGGGCACTATTGGAGCGTCAATCACGACGTGCAGTATGCTGGCACGAAGCCCCGCTTCCGCACACTGGGCCCTGAGGCTCCTGCCTCAGGCGTGCGCTTCTGTCAGGCCAGCACCTGCTTCTGTCTCTCGCATTCTGCATTGAAGGCGTTCACGCTGCGTGGGGTCAGCTTCTGCTGCAACAACGGGACGGAGCCACTCCTTGTGGCAGATTCATTCTCGTCCGATCAGTTGCTCATCGAGCAATGTGCGTTCCAGGGTATCCGCGGTCTCGTCATCAAGCTCTCCTATACTCCTAATGCGCTCATCCAGAAGTGCACCTTCACCGGCTGCTATGCCAGTGGCATCGAGTCGCATAGCGGCTGCCGCCGGACACGCGTACTCGACTGCACCTTCCGCAACCATGGCCTGGGTATGCAGCAGAACTTCGGCATCATCTGCCGAGGCGAGGATTTCGAGGTCAGTCGCAATACGTTCCGCAACTTCACCTATTCTGCCATCGGAGTGGGCGTCTGGTATGGCAACGACACCCATGGACCCTGTACGGGCACCGTCTCGTCCAACGACATCTCGTTCGACCAGGACTACTACGACCACTACCTCGAGCATACATTGATGGATGGTGGTGCCATCTACACCTGGACCAAGTGCGACGATGTCACCATCCGCAGCAATCGCATCAACCGCTATCGGGGCGTCAAGGATTATCGTGGCATCTTCTGCGATGACGGTACTCGCAACGTCACTCTCGAGAACAATGTCGTCTCCAATATCGGAGGTGGCGCCTACTGCATCGACCTGCGCTGGGTGGACCACGTCACACAGCATGTCAAGGACCACAACACCGGTTGCCGCATGTCGGGCAATCAGGTCGACGGTCCCGTCCGTTTCGAGACCTCTCGCCCGAACTGAAAGCATGACACCGCCCTCATTGCAATGATTTGCAGTGAGGGCGGTGACTATTATACAGGGTGTTCGTCGGAGACTCTTGCGGCAGCCTTATAGCCATTGAATAGGGGCGATGCCATGCTGCTGCAAGTAGTTGTTGGCGGCAACGAAATGATTGCAGCCGAAGAAACCGTTGTACGCGGACAGGGGCGAGGGATGGGCGCACTCCAGCACCAGATGCTTCGTGCGGTCGATGACGCTGCCCTTGCGACGGGCGTTGCCGCCCCACAGCAGGAACACCAGGTGCTCCCTCTGCTCTGACAGTGCGCGGATAGCTGCATCGGTGAAGGTCTCCCAGCCCTTGCCGGCGTGGCTGTTGGGTTTTGCCTCTTCGACGGTGAGCGACGAGTTGAGCAACAATACGCCCTGGTCTGCCCACCCCGACAGATCACCGCTCTGTGGCAGTCCTGTGGCGCGACCGATGCTCCAGGGTGACTGTCCTGCTGGCACCATAGGCGGCTGTCCGTATTCGGATACGAGTTCCTTGTAGATGTTGATGAGCGATGGGGGAGGAGTGATGCCCTGCTGCACCGAGAAGCACAGTCCATGTGCCTGTCCGCGGCCATGGTAGGGATCCTGCCCAAGGATGACGACCTTGACACGGTCAAAGGGCGTGCGGTTGAATGCCTCGAAGATGTAGCGCCCAGGAGGGTAGCACACCGTGGTCTGATAGGCATGGCGTACGAACTGCGTGAGTATCTCGAAGTAGGCGCTGTCGAACTGTGGTTGCAGCTGCTGTCGCCACGTTTCCTCAATCTTTACTTGCATAGCTTCTGTATTAAGTCGCCGCAAAGTTACGTCTTTTTCGGTTAATTTCCAAATTCTGTGCCTTAAATTGTCCAAAAATGTATGCGAATGTGTTCCATAAAAGATAAATTTAGCACTTTTTGCCCTAAATATTTGCTTTTCTCAAAAAATCTCCTTATCTTTGCGCCCGCCAAATGGTAAATGGTACATCCTACCAGTCCTTTGGTCCCGTAGTTCAATGGATAGAATAAAGGATTCCGGTTCCTTCGATTAGGGTTCGACTCCCTACGGGATCACAGCAATCCCACGCAGAAGTGCTTCTGCGTGGGATTTTCGTTCGCTGTTCCATCCCCGGGTTTAGAGATGGCGGTCTTGAGAAGAAATTTCTGCTCGACCGGCGAATCGGCATCAGTCCCTCATCCGCAATAGATGCGGAGGCGGGAGGTCTCGCCGGAGTTGCGAAGTTTCTGGATGGCACGCTCGCGGATCTGACGGACACGCTCGCGGGTGAGACCAAGGTCGAGGCTGACCTCCTCCTGCGTCCTCTCGCTGCAGCCGATGCCGAAGGTCTGGCGGAGGATGTAGATGTCGCGCTCCTTGAGGGTGCGGCGCATCAGCTCCTCCAGTTCCTGGTGGAGCGACTCCGATTCGAGGGCCGCATCGGTAGCAGTGCTCCCTTGGTCGGGAGTGACATCGAGCAGCGTGCCGCCATCCTCGTCGACCAAGGGCGCATCGAAGCTCACGCTGCGGTTGCTGGCATTGAGCACGTCATGCACGCGGTCGGGACTCATATCGAGTTCGTCGGCAATCTCTTCGACGGTGGCAGGACGGCCCTCAGTCTGCTCGAAGCGCAGCATGGCCTGCTTGATGAGGCGCACGAGGCCGCTCTGGTTGCTGGGCAGTCGCACCATGCGGGAGTTCTCGGTCAATGCCTCCGTGATGGACTGACGGATCCACCAGACGGCATAGGAGATGAACTTGAAGCCTCGTGTCTCGTCGAACTTCTGTGCTGCCTTGACGAGGCCGATGTTGCCTTCCTCGATGAGGTCGGCGAGGGGGAGACCCTGGTTCTGGTAGGTCTTCGCTACGGAGACAACGAAGCGTAGATTCGCTTTGACGAGGCGGTCGAGGGCAGCATGGTCACCTTGATGGATGCGGTGGGTGAGGTCTGCCTCCTCGTCGGGACTGATGTGGGGCATGCGGGAGATGGTGTTGAGGTATGCCTCGATGGATTCCTCACTACGTGGAGTGTAGCTGGGGGTGATGGTGATCGTTTTCATCCTATTCTGGTATTTTCAGTTATACATTATATATATGTCTGCATTGGTCAAAAAGTAAACGGGAACAATGAACGATTATTGGTAATGGCATAACTGTTGACCATCGTTGACCAATTATTCGTAGAAAAAACGAGGGGAGGCCTCACCTCCCGGCGATGCCTCCTCTCTCTTCTCATTGTATATATATGCACTTGATAGGCTATGGGTTAATGACGGCCTGCACCACCACGGGTGTGACCACCTTCGCCGCCTCCGCTGTGGGAGGAGGAGGAACCATGGCTGCGGTCGCTGCTGCTGTTGCCACGACCGGCGTTGCTGTTGCCACGACCGTTGCCGCTGTTGTCTCGACCGGCGTTGCCGTTGCCATGACCGTTGCCGCTGTAGCCACGGTCATTGCCTGCACTTCCACCGCGCTGATGATAAGTGCCGCCGCCCCGCTCGTGATGTGACTCACCTGCACCTCCGCCGTGGAAGCCATTGCGCTGATGGCGGTCGTAGGCATGATGGCTGCTGCCACCGGGACGATGGCCACCGGGATGATGGCGCTCGATGTGATGCGGATGACCGTAGATGGAGTGATGATAGCGGCCTGCATAGAAGCCACCGGGATGATGCGGACGTCCGTGGCCTCCGTAGTAGGAGTAATAGACGTGGGGGGCATTGAAGAAGAACGACCAGCCACGATAAATGTCATGGATGCGGAAGAACCAGTGTCCGGCATTGAGGTAGATGGGACGGAGGAAATATTCGCAGGCAAGGAAACTGGTGTACTGCAGGTCGGTCATGACGTAACGGAGGTCCTCGTTGCGATAGTCGAGGAAGTCGTAGTAATGATCGTAGGCTGCGTCATAGCCGCGCACGACGTCGTCCATGTAGGGATTGATGGAGGAGATGAAGTCGTAGTTGATCTCATAGCAATCCTCATACTGCTGCTCAGTGAGATTGAGCTCATGCGCCATGCGGTCGCTCAGGAAGCGGGCTTCCTCGCGGATTTCATCACGGGTGAGTGCCGATAGCTGGGTGAGAGCTGCTGCGGCGAGGAGGAGGGTGGAAAGGATCTTCTTCATTTTGTGTAAGGGGTTTTGTGTTGTTGTTTCCTGCTTTTGTCTTTAAGACTATGGGAGGAGGGAAAAGATTAAAGTTAAAAAGATAAAATGTTGAGAGAATAAATGCTAAATTGCCGTGAGAAAATGGTCGGAAAAGTGAGTTTGTGCAATGAGTAGATGGCAAAATGGAGGAAAATATGCAAATAATCGACAAATCGGTGCAAAATACACGGAAATATTTGGAAAGAGAAACGAAAAACGCTATCTTTGCACCGCAATTCAGAGAATGATTGGAATAATGGATAGAAATTGATGAGCACAATGAACAAGACCGAAGAGGTATTCAGGAATCTCGCCAAGGCCACTGAGGCGAGCTTCGACCAGCTGCTGGCGTCGAAGAGTGTGGCTAACCGACAAGACCGTCAGGACATTTACTGGACGGCTATGGAAACAGCCTTGCTCAAGGTGCGTGAGGGCAAGGTGGTGGTCGACCTGTCCGACCTGACGAAGTATCTTTGGAAGATCTGCGAGTACAAGCTCAAGGAGTATTACCGCGGACGAGAACTGAGCATGGACCAGGTGAGCATCGATGAAGTGGATGCCGATGAGGCTGGCGACCCGGCAGCCCTCCTGAAGGAGATGGAGGCCGAGACATCCGGATGGGACGATGCCGACCGCCATCGCATCTGGGCAGAACGGGTGGTGCACGCGGCAGTGAGCCAGCTGAAAGGCTCGGCCCGCTACGTGTGGGAGGATTCGCTCGACGGCTACTCGATGGAGGAGATCGCCCGTCGACACGGATTGGCCAACGCCAACAGCGCCAAGGCAATCAAGCACAACACGTCCAAGCAGCTCGAGCTGCTGGTGCGTAAGGTAGTGAAAAATGGCAGTGAAGACATGAGGTCTTCACTGCCATTTCTGTTAGGGCGCCGCGCTGAAGCAGTGGCGGCGTAAGTTGACGGTCGTTACTCGTAGCGGATGGCCTCGATAGGATCGAGGTTGGCAGCCTTCTTGGCTGGGATGTAGCCGAAGGCGACACCGATGATGGTGCAGACTACGAACGAGAGGAGCACTGCCCAGAGCGGCACGGTGGTGGGGAGGTGGAAGATCGACGTGGCGAGGCTGGAGATGCCGTAGCCAAGCAGGATGCCGAGCAAGCCTCCCGTGAGACTTATCAATACCGACTCGATGAGGAACTGCATGGAGATATCAATGCTGCGGGCACCGACCGACATGCGGAGGCCGATCTCCTTGGTACGCTCGGTGACGGAGACGAGCATGATGTTCATGATGCCGATGCCTGCGACGAGGAGCGAGAAGGCAGCTGCTACGACGAGGATGATGGTGATGGAGTCCATGGTGGACGACATCGTCTCCATCATCTCAGCCTGCGAGCGGATGTTGAAGTCATCGTCAGCATCCTCCTTGAGCTTGTGGGTGCGGCGCAGCACCTCGGTGAGTTCCTCGATGGCCTGATCGGTGACCTCCTCGGTGAGTGCGGAGCAGTTGATGGACGAGAAGTAGGTCTGCGCCAACAGTCGCTTCATGACGGTGGTGTAGGGCATGATCATCAGGTTGTCCTGATCCATGCCGAACGAGTTGTAGCCTTTCGACTTGAGCACGCCGATGATGCGGACGGGCGTGGACTTGAAGCGTATGGTCTTGCCGACGGGGTCGGTGCCGTCAGGGAAGAGCTCGTCGACGACGGTTTTGCCAATAACGCAGACCTTGGCTGAGGTCTGGATGTCCTGCTCGGTGAAGCAGGTGCCTTCGGTGACCTCCCACTGCTTGATGTCCATGTACTCGAGCGACTCGCCATAGACTGAGGTGGAGGTGTTGTTGTTGCCGTAGATGGCCTGACCGCTGGCTGATACCTCAGGTGAGACGTAGGTGATGTAGTTGCACTCGTTCTTGATAGCCTCGTAGTCGTCCATCTTGAGCGTCTGCATCGACGAGGGATCCTGACGGACGCCACCGGGGCCGCGGTCGGCACCTGGGTGGATCATGATGATGTTGGTGCCCATCTGCGAGATGTTCTTGCGCACCGACTCCTTGGATCCCTGTCCGATGGCCATCATGACGATGACGGCAGCCACGCCAATGATGATGCCGAGCATGGAGAGGAAGGAGCGGCCCTTGTTGCTGAAGAGCGCCTTGACGGCAACCTTGAAGATCATGCCCAACAGGCTCTCGTCGCGGTAGCGGCGATAGACGAGATAGGCGATGACGAGGAGGGCGAGGAGGATTAAAAGATTCATATCTTGTAATTAATTCTTAATTGAGAATTCATAATTCATAATTTCGCTTGACTCGTAAATAGGGGTACAATTATGAATTATGAATTGAAGCAGCATCAGTCTTTCGGCTTCGGAATCTTGGCGAGCGCTTCGGCAGCATCGAGGATATTGTCGTTGATGGTGTCGGCCTTGACCTGACCGTCGCGGAGGAAGATGTTGCGTGAAGAGTACTGGGCAATCTCGGGATTGTGGGTCACGAAGATGATGGTGTGACCCTCCTTGTGGAGCTTCTGGAAGAGGACGAGCATCTCGAACGACGTGCGGGTATCAAGGTTACCGGTAGCCTCATCGGCAAGGATGATGGTGGGGTCGTTGACGAGGGCGCGGGCGATGGCGACGCGCTGCATCTGGCCGCCCGACATCTGGTTGCTCTTGTGCTCGAGACGGTCACCCAAGCCTACGTCGATGAGTGCCTGGATGGCACGCTCACGACGCTCCTTCGCCTTGACCTTGGCATTGTACATCAGTGGGAGCTCCACATTCTCGACGGCTGTGGTCTTGGCCAGCAGGTTATAGTTCTGGAAGATGAAGCCGATCTTGCGGTTGCGGAGCTTGGCACGCTGGTTCTTCGACATGCGGCGAACGGGCACTCCGTCCAGCAGATATTCGCCAGAAGTGGGTGTGTCGAGGCAGCCGAGCTGGTTGAGCAGCGTGGACTTGCCTGAACCCGAGGTGCCCTGGATGGTCACGAACTCGCCCTCGTAGATCTTGAACGAGACGCCACGCAAGGCGTGGACCACCTCGTCACCTACGTGGAAGTCGCGACGTACGTCCTGCAGTTCAATGACAACTTTTGGATTCGTTTCACTCATAGTGATAAGGTGCGAAGGTTACTTCTTCTTGTTCTTACCGGGAGGGCCTGGCATGAATGGATTGCTGTTCTCCTCCTCTGCTTGGTCGGCCTGCTCCTGAGGAGCCTGGTTGATGACGGCCTCGTTGATGACCTGCTGACCCTCGTTGACGCCCGAGAGAATCTGGGTGAGGACACCATTGCTGGCACCCACCTCGACGGGCAGTGCGCGGAAGGTCTTGCCGTCGCGGTACCAGAGGCGGTTCTTGGCCTCGCAGGGCTCGATGACGTCGTCAGGACCGACGGTGGTCTCCTTGGGAGTGTAGCGCAGTGCCTTGGCACTGACACAGAGCACGTCGTGGAGCTCGAGCGTGTAGATGGCCACTGAGGCAGTGAGGCCGGGGATGAGCTTCAGGTCGTCGTTGGGAGCCGAGATGACTACCTCGTAGGTGACGACGTTCGACTCGGTCGTGGCCTGCTTGCGCACCTGAGTGACGGTGCCCTGGAATTCGTCGTTGGGGTAGGCATCGACGGTGAAGGTGACGCGTTGGCCCTCCTGCACGCCGCCGATGTCGGCCTCGTCGACGTCAGCGATGACGCGCATGTCGGTGAGGTCCTGGGCAATGGTGAAGAGGGTAGGGGTGGTCATGGATGCAGCCACGGTCTGGCCCTCCTCGACCTCGCGGCTCAGGATGACGCCGTCGATGGGCGAGTAGATGTAGGCGTACGAGAGGTTGGTCTGAGCCTCCTCGACCGACAGTTTCTGGGCATCGTAGGTAGCCTTGGCCTTATCGTAGGAGAGGCGGGCCGACTCGAACTCGTCGTCCGAGATGTACTTCTTGTTGTGGAGCTCCTCTAGGCGGGCATAGTTGGTCTTCTGGTATTCGTAGTCGCTCTTGGCTGAGGCAAGTTGTGCCTTGGCACTCGAAAGGCGCGACATGAGGTTGGTCTTGTCGAGCTCGGCGATGAGCTGGCCCTTCTTGACCTCGCTGTTGTAGTCGACGTAGATCTTGTCGATGATGCCCGACACCTGGGTGCCGACTTCGACTTCGGTGACAGGCTCGATGGTGCCGGTGGCGGTGACGCTGGTGCTGATGTCGCCCTTGCGGACAGGCTCGGTGTTGTAGGTCACCTCGTAGGCTCTGCCTCCGCAGGAGGCGAGGAGCAGGGTGGAGGCGAGGAGGAGTGCTCCTCTGGTGATGCAATGTTTCATATTGGGAAGGATTTTAACTGTGACTTACTTCTGACCGGTATAGAAGCGGAGGAGCGAGAGGTCCATGAGGGCGGTGTACTTGCTCTGGAGCGTCTCCTGACATGCCTGGAGGTATTCGTTCTTGCTGGTGAGGAGGTCGATGACCGACTCGAGGCCGACGCCGTAGCGCTCGTTCATCATGTCGAAGCTCTCCTTGGCCGAAGCCTCCTTGGCCTCAGCACTCTTGTAGCGTGACTGTGCCGACTGGGTGTCGAGATGGAGCGAGGCGATGGTGTTCTGGAGCTGCAGGCGGGTGTCTTCCTGATTGAGCAGGGCATTGGCATACTGGATCTTCGCCTTATCGACGGAGGTGCGAGTGCGGCGGTTGTCGAGGATCGGCACGCTGAGCGAGACGCCGACGTTCTCGCGCATGTGGTCCTCGAGTTGCGAGATGAAGCCTCCCGCGTAGGTGTTGCCGTTGCCGGTGCTGATGCCTGCATTGAGGCTCAGCGAAGGCATGTAGCCTGCCTTGGCTACCTTGGTCTGGAGTTCGGCTGCCTTGGTCTGGAGTTCGGCTGCACGCATGTCGGGCAGATTCTCGAGTGCCATCTGTTCGGCATCGGCCAGGCTGGGGATGAGTGCCAGGATCTCCTCGTCGGAGTAGTTCTGGTAGTCGATGGCGAAGTCGGCCGCGGGGTCGAGCTGGAGAAGCTTCTTGAGCGAGAGGATGTTCGAAGCCTCCTGGTTGCGGGCGGTGACGAGCTGATAGACGTTCTGCTGGTACTGGCTCTCCATCTGGGCGACGTCGACCTTGGTGGCTTTGCCTACGTCGAGTTTCGACTTGGTGCGGTCGAGTTCCTGCTGAGCAACGTCGACGATGACTTCATCGACCGAAACGCTCTCGTGGGCATAGAGGATCTGGTAGTAGGCCTGGATAATCTGTACCTCGATCTGATTGGCAGTCTTCTGGGCAGAGAGTTGGTCGGCTTCGAGCGTGAGCTTGTTCTTCTGGAGGGTGTGCCAGTTGGAGCCGCCGTCGAAGAGGGTCATGCTGGCCGACAGCTGGTACGAACCCGAGTAGGTGGGGTTCTTGATCTGCGAGTCGAAGGTGGAGTAGCTCTGCGTCTCGGTCTTCTGGAAACTGAGCGACTGGCTGGAGCCGAAGGTGAGGGAGGGGAAGAGAGCGGCGCGTGCCTGCTTGACGTCGGCTTCGGCGCTCTCGACCGTGTTCTGTGCCTGCTGTACCTGGATGTTGTTCTCGAGGGCATACTTGACGCAGTCGTCAAGGCTCCATGCCTGTTGGGCACAGAGAGCCTGGAACGAGGAGGTAGACAGCATGAGGAGGGCGGTCAGGGTAAGTGAAAGTCTCATATCGTGACGATTGATAATGGATAATTGACAATTGATAATTGCTTAACGCTGTAAAATCTTCGGTGCAAAGGTAATGAATTTCGCGCGCATGTCAAAGAAATTCCATAATTGTTAACGTGGAATTTGCAATTTTTAATACTGCAATCCGACGAATCGACATTATTTCATAACGAAATCGTTGAGGGTCGCACAAGACATCGATTATTCGTCGGTCAACTGATATTGAACGGGGTGGTCTTGCGGAAAGCTGTAGGTGATGAGGCGCGTGGAAGCGTCGAGCTGATAGTTGGAGAGCAGTCCGCGCCGTGACGTGAAGCTGATGATGCCTCCGCAGACTGCACCTCCGAAGGTGAAGCGGTCGGTGTAGACCTGCACATAACGGAGCAGACGGGCATCGTAGTCAAGGATTTGGTCCACGTCGACGATGGGCATGCCGTCGAGCAGGACGAGCGCTGGCCAAGTGGAATAGGCGAGCTGGTCGGGGTCGTAGGTGAAGAGCAGGTTGACCCCATGAAGGTGCTCTCGCTTGATGCCGTGGACGAACTCGGTGAGAATCTGACGAACAGAGCTGAAGCGGGTGTATTCGTCGAGGTCGTAACTGAAATGCGGAGAACTGGAGAGAATCTGCGATGTGAAGGCGATACTGTCGGCGGCAAGCCAGCGGGTGATGGCTTGTTCGCGCTGCGCCTGACGTGTGCGGTGCAGCAGCGCCGTCTCGGAGCAATAAACCCGCAGACGGGGCAACGACAGGGGAATGATGCCGGCAAAGGGCGAGCAAAACTGCATGGCGACGGTGTGCCCCTCTGGATCGCTGGCGGTGAGCAGGGCAGGTCGGCGGCCGTAGATGTCAGAGGTGAAGTAGAGCCACGATCCATCGGACTGACGCTGACCGTCGAAGACTGCCGTGCTGCGACCGATCATTACCAGTCGTGACTGGGCAATGGTGACCGTCTCGTCGACCGGACGCGCCTGGACGATGTGCCCTTCCGGCTCGGGGAGGAGATGAGAGGATGCCAGTGGCCGGATAGCGAGAGAGGAGCCAGCGGCAGAGACAGCCTTCGAGTTGCTGTAGATACTGTCTGCCGAGTAGCCAGCAGGCAAGTCGCCTGTCATCTTCAGGCTGTCGAGGGGGAGATAGAGGACGTCGTCGGCACGTGAGACGCGGAGCGGATTGACGATGGGGAGCAGCTGCGTATGGAGCGGTGAGGAGGTCGCAGTAGCGGCCAGACTCGTGCTCGATGGGACCGAACCATCACTGAGCATGGGTAGCATGGCGCGTGTATAGACCGATAGCAGGTAGTAGCCGCTGTGGAGCGTGGAGTCCAAGGGCAGGTCGGCCCATCCGGAACCGTCGGTGAGTGCCACCATGGTCTGCGCACAGGTGTGATGTCGGTCGCTGAGCTCGACGTAGACGACACGGCTGAGCGGAGAGGGCTGTCCGAGGCTGTCAGTAATGGAGACTGTGAGGTGCACGCGTTCGCCTGTGAGATAGAGCTGACGGTCGGCGACGGCATGCGCGTATTCGGGCGAAGTGCGACCCCAAGCGACTGCCGACTGGAGCAGGATGGACAGAAGGAATATGGCTCTTAATATATGATTCATAATTTGCAATTCATAATTCACAATTCATAATTCACAATTCATAATTCACAATTCACAATTGAGAATTCATAATTCATAATTGAGAATTCATAATTTCACTCACGAGAGGATTCCCACCAATCGGGAGGTGTGAGGGAGGCCCCCCAGACGGGGTCGGTGCAGTCCACGCAGCAGCGTGCGACCCAGGTGACGGAGTTGAAGTCGGGGAAATACTGGTAAGGACGGTAGCCCAGCGCGTAGATAGCTGCCCAGGTGTATTCGCGTGCACGTTCCTCGTCGAGGATGTCGACGGCATGAGCATATTGCGATCCTACTTCGGCTCGGTCAATGTAGAGCCGACGGGTGGCCACATTCTGCGAGACGCCGATGTAGCCGATGACCTGGAGGTCAGCGTCCTGGCACGTTACGTTGGTGGGCAGGGAGGAGGGCTGAGGTGTGAAGAGTCCGCCCATCTCGTCGCTCAGACGGGCCGAGAGCGTCTCGTACTCGTATTCCTCGCGGTTGATGGCTGTCTGGGTGACCTGGATGCAATAGCGCGTACCGAAGCGGACGTCGTCACGGTCGAGCGTATGGAGGCGCAGCCCCCGGATCTGACCATCGACATAGTCGGCATTGCTCGCCACGGTGACCGTGCTGGTGAGCTTCTGGCACCAGCCTCGGTTCGGTCGGAGGTCGGTGACGAAGATCGAGTCGAATTCGGAGGAATAGTCGTAGATGGTGGTGAGCGGTGTGCGCACCTCCCAGTACTCCTCGAAGTTCCAGCGGAAGTACTGCGAGCCGTCGGTCGAGGAGGCTACCTCCTGATTGGGCGTAACCAGGATGTCGACCTCCTGGTCGGAGCGGGGCTGTTCGAAGGAGATTGAGGCAATGGCAGGAGTGGTGAGCGGGGACTGGGGCGAGGAGGCATAGTCGTGTCCTTCCCAGTTGACTGTGAGCCAGTATTGCGCCTCGGAGGAGAGATGTCCGACCGGGACGACGTAGGAGCCCGGTTCGGTGAGCCGTGCCGTCCAGGATTGACCGTCGGAGCCTCTGACCGACACCTGAGCATCGGCTATCTGGCAGTCGTCGAGCGCTGCCGTGGATGCCTGCAAGGGGAGGCTGTGCGAAAGGTGGAAGGTGCAGTCGCTGTCGCTCACTATCGTGCCCTCGATGACGAGGATGCGGGTCTCCGTGTCAGAGAGGCCTGCATCGAACTCGTCGACACAGGAGCAAAGGAGGAGCATAAGGCTCAGATAGTGCAGAATATTGTAATGGGAGACCATGGATCAGAACTTGACATTGAACGAGACGAAGGGAATGGGGGCACCGAAGATGGAGAGGCGGTAGCCCTGGATGGTGCCGTTGTGAGCTTCGTAGTAGACCGAATAGGCATTCTTGCGCCCCAGCAGGTTGTAGCAACCGATGGAGAACCACCAATGGAAGAGCGCCGTGAGATGGTGCGAGGGCTCGATGTTGAACGAGGCATCCATGCGGAAGTAGTCGGGCAGGCGGTAGCCGTTGCGTTCGGTATAGAAGGGCAGGAAGCGCCCCTGGGTGTAGTTGTAGTACTGGCCGGCGGGGATAGTGGTGGGTCGACCCGTGCTGTAGTCCGTGTTGAGCGAGAGGCTGTAGCGCTCGGTGAACTTGTAGTTCGCCACGAGTTTCAGTTCGTGTGGACGGTCGTATTCGGCAGGGAACCAGTCTCCGCCGTTGATGGCCGTGGCTGCCGACGCGGCGTCGGTCTGCTGCAGTTCGGTGCGCCAATAGCTGTAGCTGATCCAGCCATTGAGGCGGCCCAGCGACTTGCGGAGCTGCAGTTCGATGCCGTAGGCACGGCCGCGGGTGGGCAGCACGTCGTCCTCGAGGTCAGGATTCATCAGCAGTTGTCCTGCCGAGCGGTAGGTGAGGTAGTCGGACATCTGCTTGTAGTACGCCTCGAGTGTGAGCTCGTAGCGGGCGTCGTGGCTCTGGAGGTAATAGCCAATGGCCGTCTGCCAGCCCGATTGCGGACGGATGCAGGCATTGCTCAGCACCCAGGTGTCGGTGGGCGACATGATGGAGGTGTTCGACACCTTGTGGATGTACTGGTGCATTGTGTTGAAGCAGGCCTTGACCGACTGGTCGGGTGTGAGGCTGTAACTGCCCGAGAGGCGGAACTCGGGTGCCTGATAGGTATGCTCCTTGGCTTCGTGCATCGCGTTGAACAGAGCATAGCGCAGTCCCAGGTTGACCTTCAGCCGTGAGGTGAGCGACCACTGGTCCTCGGCATAGATCGCCGACTCGAGAGCACGGTCGCTCTCCAGTTCCGTGCGGGCAATGCCAGACTGTTCGCCCACGGGTTCGTAGAGGCCGGGCGAGACGTCGTAGAGCTGCGCCTGCAGACCGTAGACGAACTGGTGGCGATCGTTGAGGGCGTACGTGTTGTGACTGCGCACGAAGAACTGGTTGATGCCGTAGGAGAGGCGTGCAGCCTCGGTGGGTACTTCGGACTCCTCGGTGTAGTAGTCGTAGTGGTCGATGCCGAGCGAGACGCTGCTCGTGGCACGGTCGCCGAAGCGGCCACGCCACTCGACGGCACCGTTGAGGTTGGTGTAGCCATAGCGGTCGTAGTCCGAGAACGAGAAGCGGTCATGGCTGGCATAGGCGTAGACGTTGAGTCGCTGTCGGGACGATAGGATGGTTGAGAGGGTGGCCGAAGCATCCCAGAACCCAGCCGAACCGTTGCGGTAACCGCTCTTCTCGGGTATCATGCCGAGCATCCAGTCGCTGTAGGTGGTGCGACCGCCCAGCAGGAGGGTGGCGCGGTCTTTGACCAAGGGAGCCTCGAGCGTGGCGCGGCTGGTGAGCAGTCCGATGCTTGCCGATCCGTGCCACTCACGCCAGTCAGCTATGCGGCTGTGGATGTCCATCACCGACGAGATGCGTCCACCATACTGACTGGGGATGCTGCTCTTGTAGAGCTCCGTCTCGCCGATGACGTCGCTGTTGAACGCCGAGAAGACGCCGAAGAGGTGCATCGGGTTGTAGACCGAGTTGCCATTGAGCAGGATGAGGTTCTGGTCGGCAGCGCCTCCGCGGACGTTGAAGCCACTCGACGCCTCACCCATCGTCTTGACGCCGGGCAGGGTCTGTACCATCTTCATCACGTCCGCCTCACCCAGCGCCAGGGGGATGTTGCGGAGTTGGGCGGGGCGGAACTTCTCGAGGCCGACCTGTCCGCCGTTGACCTTCTGCTGGAAGCTGCGCACGGTGACCTCGTCGAGGATGTGGTCCTCGCGGATGGGAGTGAGGTCCGCCACGACGTCGGGTGCAGCATAAGCTTCGTCCGCCTCAAACTGGGGAGAGCCGCCTGACTGGAAGGCATGGTAGGACTTCAGGTCAATTGCCGAGGTCGATAGCGTGGGCGACACCTGCAGGAGGGTGGGCTGCCCTTGGGGGACGGCAGATGCCTTGGACTGCCGACTGGAGTCAGAACCTACAGCGAGCAGTCCGTCGAGGTGGGCCACCAGGGAGGTTAGGCTGGGGCAGATGTGGGCGCTGTCATAGCGCAGACGGTGCGAACGGTTGTAGTCGCGCAATTGTCCCTTTTGACCAGGGAAAGCGGAGGTGAGCGAACGGAGCGACTTGAGGCGGATGACCGAAGGCTTGCGGTCGTCAGTCTCTGTATCTTGTGCATCCTGGTCAACTGCAGTGGACCGGACGAGGAAGTAGTCGTCGGTCGAGAAGAGGGCGTGACGGGTGTGACGACCTACGATGACGTCGCCAGTGCGCTCCTTGACACGACGATGCGCGAGGGAGACCTGGTCGCCCTCGTATTCGAAGCAGAGAAAGCGTCCCTCGAAGGGGATATAACGCCGCCTCTCGACCGTGAACCACTCGATACGTTGCTGGTCGGGGATGACCGACAGACCGCGCACTGGGGTGCGGACCACGAGCAGGTTGCTATAGACGTCGTAGCGGAGGCTGACATCATGGTAGACGAGCCCACCGAAGCAGACGTCGCCCGTGACGAAGTCGCGGTCGTGCCAGTAGGGATGGGTGTTCCACGCCTGCAGTGGGAAGACCGTCTCAATGCGCCCCTGATAGAGTGCTGCGTGATCGCCAGCCGCCTGCAGGTAGGCATCAACCTCAGGCGACGAAGGAGCCTGAGGACCAGCCTGTGACAGCGACTGTGCGAACGCAAAGCAGGGCAAGATAAGTAGGAGGAGTAGGACCTTGCGCATACTTTCTGTACAAAAATCACCCAGCGTCAAGGGGCGAAAGACGATGGGTGAGTAATAAAAAACTAATAGACCAGAGATAGTCCGATAGCTGAGATGCCACGGAACGAGGCAAGTCCGCTGGTCTCGGGGATGAGCATCATGCGGTAGGTGCCCACCGAGTCGAAGCGCAGGCTGACGTCTGGCAACACCTCCTCGTGACAGATGAGGGAGCCCCATGTGGAGCCTAAGGGCTGTCCCCGCTTGTCACGTACGTGGGGGGCGATGTCGTGGCGGCAGACGTTGCGCAGCACACGCAGGTGACCACCCTCGGCGGTGTCGGTCTGCTGCACGATGAACTGCATCGGGACCTGCGTCAGCTCGAAGCCCGCAGTCATGCGTACGCTGCAGCGCAGCCGGTAGGTGGCACCCTGGCGCAGCGGATTGTAGCGGGTCGCTTCGGAACTGATGACGATGGGGTAGAGGAGCGTGTCGGTCGGCATCCAGGAGAGGACGGGCACGTCGATGACCGTGTCGTAGTCAGCCGCCGTGTAGGGACCGTCACTGCTGCATGCCGTCAGACTTGCCAGCAGCGTCAGCAGCAGGCTTGCCAGCATCGTTGCCTTTAGCAGCCGGTGCTTTGTCGGCATGGCCGTCGCCATTGGCTGGCTGAGCATTGTTGCGGCCACCTCCTTGTGGTCGGTTGTCCTGTTTGGGCTTGTCATTGCTGCGGTTCTTGTTCTTCTTTTTCTTCTTCTTGGTGCGGTCGAAGCGGTTGAGTGCCTCATCGCCCACACCATCGGTGAACTCCGGTATCTCGTCGACCTCACCCTCCTCGAGCGAGAGCTTCTCGGGCTTCTCGCCGCGCTTGTTCATGTGGTAGACGTCGAAGGCGCGCTGTGCCGAGATGGTGACCATGTTGAATCCACCCTCGCGACCGGTGGAGTAGGTGCAGAGCCGCGCCAGCGTGTCCGTCTTGAAGAGGTGATACTCGCTGTCCATCGTATAGAGCACGATGTCCTTGCCAGGCAGTTCCTTCTGCGCCTCCATGTAGCAGTCCACCTCGTAGTTGAGGCAGCACTTGAGCTTGGCGCACTGACCGGCGAGCTTCTGCGGATTGAGCGACAGGTCCTGGAAGCGGGCGGCGGCCGTGCCGACCGACTGGAAGCGCGTCTGCCACTTGGCGCAGCAGAGCTCCCTGCCGCAGGGACCGATGCCGCCGATGCGGCCTGCCTCCTGGCGGGCACCGATCTGCTTCATCTCGATGCGAATCTTGAAGGCGGCAGCCAGATCCTTGATGAGCTGACGGAAGTCGACGCGACTGTCGGCAATGTAGTAGAAGATGGCCTTCTGCCCATCACCCTGGAACTCCACGTCGCCGATCTTCATCTCCAGACCGAGGCCCTCGGCAATCTGACGGCTGCGGAGCATGGTCTCCTGTTCGCGTGCCTTCGCTTCGCGGTAGCGCTCCATGTCGCTCTCGCGGGCGATGCGGAACACCTTGCGCTGTGCATCGGGCGAATCGAAGTGGAAGCCCGACTTCTTCATCTGCAGGTGTACGAGGAAGCCCGTCAGGGTCACCTCGCCGATGTCGTGGCCGGGATTGCCCTCCACGGCCACTGTGTCGCCCTTATGGAGGTCCAGGTGGTCGACGTTGAGGTAGTAGCCCTTGCGCGTGTTCTTGAACTGCACCTCGACGTAGGGGCATTCCTCGACGAGCTCGGGGGCATCGCCCATGTAGTCATAGACCATCTGGGGCTTGTCCTGCCGGCAGGCGTGGCAGAGGCTCCGGGGATTGTCCGAATCCTTCTGGCTGGGCTCCGACTGGAACAGCTCGACGGGCTCTACGGCATCAATGTATTCAATTTCCTTCTTTGCCATTGTTTACTTGGCATAAGCCACCGAGCGGATTTCGCGGATGACGGTGATCTTGACCTGGCCGGGATAGGTCATCTCGGTCTGGATCTTGCGTGCGATGTCGGCCGACAGCTTTTCGGCCTCGGCATCGCTCACCTTGTCGGCACCGACGATGACGCGGAGCTCGCGGCCTGCCTGGATGGCGTACGACTTGACGACACCGGGGTAAGCCTGGGCGAGGTTCTCGAGGTCATTGAGACGCTTGATGTAGGCTTCGACAATCTCGCGGCGGGCACCAGGACGGGCACCTGAGATGGCATCGCAGATCTGGACGATGGGGGCGATGAGCGACGTCATCTCGCACTCCTCGTGGTGGGCTGCGATGGCATTGCAGATATCCGGTTTCTCCTTGTACTCCTCGGCAATCTTGGCACCGAGCAGGGCATGAGGCAGTTCGGGTTCGTCATCAGGCACCTTGCCGATATCGTGCAGCAGGCCGGCACGGCGAGCCTTCTTGACGTTGAGGCCCAGTTCGGCAGCCATGATGGCACAGAGGTTGGCAGTCTCGCGTGCATGCTGCAGCAGGTTCTGACCGTAGCTCGAGCGGTACTTCATCTTGCCGATCATGCGGATCAGTTCGGGATGGAGGCCATGGACACCCATGTCGATGCAGGTGCGCTTGCCGGTCTCGATGATCTCCTCCTCGAGCTGCTTCTTGACCTTGGCAACGACCTCCTCGATGCGTGCAGGATGGATGCGACCGTCGAGCACCAGCTGATGCAGCGCCAGGCGTGCCACTTCGCGGCGCACAGGGTCGAAGCAGGAGAGGACGATGGCCTCAGGCGTGTCGTCGACGACGACCTCGACGCCGGTGGCAGCCTCCAGGGCGCGGATGTTGCGACCCTCGCGACCGATGATGCGTCCCTTGACCTCATCCGAGTCGATGTGGAAGACGGTGACCGCGTTCTCGACGGCGGTCTCTGAGGCAACGCGCTGGATGGTCTTGATGATGATGGACTTGGCCTCCTTGTTGGCCGTCATGCGTGCATCGTCCATGATCTCGTTGATGTAGCTGGCGGCCTCGGTCTTCGCCTCATCCTTGAGACCCTCGATGAGGGTCTTCTTCGCCTCGTCGGCGCTCAGGCCGGCTATCTGTTCCAGCATCTGGCGGCCCTCGGCGATGCGTGCCTCAGCCTCCTGGTTCTTCTGGTCGACGAGGTCGAGCTGGTGCTGCAGGTTCTGGCGGGTGTTCTCGTTGTCATTGATCTTGCGGTCCAGTTCGCTCTGCTTCTGCTGGGCCTGCTGCTGCATCTGCTTGACGCGCTGCTCGCTCTGCTGGATCTTCTGGTTGCGCTGATTGGCCTGGCGGTCCAGGTCGCTCTGCATGCGGCTGATTTTCTCCTTGGCCTCGACGAGTTTCTGCTCCTTGAGCACCTCGCCTGCCTTCTCGGCTTCGGCCAGGACGTTTTTATAGGTTTTGCCTAAGAATAGGTTCCATATAGCGAAGACGACACCGCCTCCGACGAGGAGTCCGATGATCGCTGCTATGATGACTGCGGTATTCATTTGATAGAGTGGGTATTGATATATATAATAGAGTTAATTGTGGACGGATACGAACCACTGCCGACAGTCCCTGGCGAAAGGGAGAGCCGGTAAGCGGGAGGTGGAAGATGCGCGGATTCAGAAGTTACGGACGCAGTGCCCGGCGAGGAACATCAGGACTGGGGTTCCCGGTGGTTGAGAAAGTCCTGCAGGTCGGCTACCATAGCGGCGACGCTGGCCTCGGTGGCCTCATTGCAGGCAGTCTGGTTCAGCCGTTGGCACTGGACGGCGAGGTCGAGTGCAGCCATTGCCAGAATGTCTTCAGACGGCAGGTACGAGTCATGGAACTGCTTGCTGTATGCAGTGATTCTTTCGTTGACCCTACGGCCGGCCTCGCGGAAGATGGGCTCCTCCTTCGGGTCGATCCACATCGGGTAACGTGACTCTCCTACCGGTATGGTGATTCTGATTTTATTATCCATGTTGCAACGTGTCGATGCAAGCATCTATCTCGCTTACCATGGCGAGGTATTGCTCCTTCAGCAGTGCCACTTGTCCGGGATCCTTCCCAGTGGCGGCAGCAGCTGTCTGGAGCTGGTGGTATTTGGTCTCGAGTTCCGTCTTCTCAGCCTCCAGCAGGTCAATATGGGACTGCTGTTGCGACACCTGGCGCTGCAGGTCCTCGACGCGTGCCTCGGCTTCGAGGCAGCGGCGCTTGAGCAGGCCGATGAGGGCGCGCAGGTCGGCGGTTAGTTGACGGATGTCTTCACTCATGACTAAAAATTGTGTGCGAAGATAGGCATTTTTTCAGACTTGACAAAAAAATAACCCCGAATTTTGCAATTTCGAGGTTATTTTTTATCCTTTTTTGTCGATTTTGTTCAAAACATACCCAATTTTTTCATCTCTTTGGCACAAGTTTCGAGTTCCTGGTACCATTGTTCACCGAACTTGCGAATCAGTGCATCGTGCAGGCATTGGTAGATGTGGACGTCCAGTTTGCGACCTAGTCGCTTGGCGCATCCGCACATCTTCGGCTGCTCGTCGTAGTTGACGGCGGTGTAGTCACCGATCTGCTTGAGGCGGATGGGGTAGAGGTGGCACGAGATGGGCTTCATGAAGGGCACCTTGCCCTCGCGGTAGCCTGGCAGCGTCGAGAACTTGCCGGCGCGGAACGCCTTCTCGATGGCGCAGAGGCAGGCACCGGCTGGCAGTCCCGCCTCCTGGGCGAAGTGCTCGTCGGCGTAGGTGCAGAAGACGCAGTCTCGGCCGTCGACGACCGAAGTGACCCAGTCGCCGGCAGCATCCTTGAAGTAGGGCCCCTGCTCGCGGATCACCTGCTGGCCGCGAGGCGTCAGGTCGTCCCAGACGATGGGGAGGACCTCCTCCATAGCGAGGAGTTCGTCCGCGTCGAGGGGCGCACCGCTGTCGCCCTCGCTGTTGCAGCATCCGCCCTTGCAGGCATTCAGGTCGCAGCAGAAGGCCTCTGAGAGGACGTCTTCGCTGACCAGGCAGTCACCGATGTGGACCATTGAATGATAAGTGATAGGTTAGAGGTTGGTGAATATGCGCGCGTACATATATAATATGTGCAGTCGAAAAGTTGATAAATTCCCGTTTCTGGAAATTTCGGGGTGCAAAGATAGCGATAAATCTCCGGAAAAGCAAGAATAGTTGTCAAAAATCGTACTTTTCGGGGTCGAAAAATTACAAATTTGGGAGCAAGTACGAAAAAAGTGCCTCAAATATTTGGTTCAATCCGAAAAACTCGCTATCTTTGTCCCCGAAATCTGACACAAGACAAACTCATTATCTAAATCAAAACAACCTTAATATCGTTATTTTATGTTTCTCATGATCATTGAGCTGCTGGTCGTACTGCTGGCGCTCTACGTAGGCTCGCGTTACGGCAGCCTTGCACTTGGTGCCATCTCGGGCATCGGTCTGGCCATCCTGGTCTTCGGCTTCCAGATGAAGCCTGGCACACCTCCCACCGACGTCATCTACATCATCATCGCAGCCGTCACCTGCGCTGGTATGCTGCAGGCGGCAGGCGGCATGGACTGGATGATTCAGATTGCAGAGAAGATGCTGCGCAAGCATCCTAACCAGATCACCTTCCTGGCTCCCCTCTGCACCTTCACCCTCACCGTCTTCTGCGGTACGGGCCATGTGGTCTACACCCTCATGCCCATCATCTGCGACATCGCGCTCAAGAAAGGCATCCGTCCCGAGCGTCCCTGCGGCGTCGCTTCGGTAGCCTCGCAGGTCGGCATCACCTGTTCGCCCATCGCTGCTGCTGTCGCCTCGTTCGTCACCATCTCGGCAGCCAATGGCTTCGAGGTCTCCAACCTCCAGGTCATCGCCATCACCATCCCTGCCTGCCTCTGCGGTCTGATCGCTGCTGCCGCCTGCTCCTACAAGCGCGGCCTCGACCTCGACAAGGATCCTGAGTTCCAGGCTCGTGTCAAGGACCCCGAGATGAACAAGTACATGTACGGCAACACCGCCACCCTGCTCGACAAGGAAATCTCGAAGGAGGCCAAGATGTCGGTCTACATCTTCCTTGCAGCCCTCGGCGTCATCGTCCTCTTCTCCGTGCTGCAGATCGTAGCCAACGTCACTGAGATCAAGGAACTCGACATCCGTCCATCCTTCCCCACCGGCAAGCTCGACGATGACGGCAACCCCGTGACCAAGAAGCTCGCCATGAACCTCATCATCCAGATCGTGATGATCGCTGCTGCCGCCTTCATGATTCTCTTTGCCAAGGCCAAGCCCAAGAAGGCCGTCTCCGGTGCCGTCTGGCAGTCGGGTATGGTGGCAGTCGTCGCCATCTACGGCATCGCCTGGCTCGCCGATACCTACTTCGGTAACTACATGGCCGAGATGCAGGATGGCCTCAAGGACATCGTTTCGGCTTATCCATGGGCCATTGCCTTCGCCTTCTTTGCCGTTTCGGTATTGATCAATTCGCAGGGCGCCGTTGTCGTCGCTATGCTCCCATTGGCTTATGGCCTGGGCATCCCTGGTCCCGTGCTGCTGGGTCTGCTGCCTTCGGTCTACGGCTACTTCTTCATTCCTAACTATCCTTCGGATATCGCCACCGTCAACTTCGACCGCTCAGGCACCACCGTCATCGGCAAGTACCTGCTCAACCACTCGTTCATGATGCCAGGCCTCGTCTCGGTCATCGTCTCGTCCATAGTAGGCTACTGCATTGCCATGCTGGTCTATTAATGTAGTATGAGTAATGTTTAGTGAATAATGTCGGCTGTATCCTCTGTGACAATCGGCCGGACATTATTCACTATTTCTCTACTCTCTATCTATTCACTATTGTCAATGACCTTCAAGCAACTCATGAAAGACTGGACGCTCCCCATCTCGATGGCGGCGGGCGCCCTGGCTTATCTGGCATTCACGCAGATCAGTGCATTGCACGACGCCAAGGTGGCGCTGGTAACGTTCATCCCCTACCTGCTCCCTTGGCTCATCTTCGTGATGCTCTTCTTCACTTATTGTAAGATCGACCCCCACGACCTCCGTCCGCGTCGCTGGCACCTGTGGCTCATCCTTATCCAACTGGTCGAGGTGGCATTGATGCTGTGGTGGTGCAGGACGCATGAGGGCTCGGCATGGCGCCCCTTGGGCGAAGCCATCCTGGCATGCTGCATTGCCCCTATGGCAGCCGTCGGCGCCGTCGTCACGCAGAAGATTGGAGGCAATGCTGCCACTGCCACCACCTACACGCTCATCTCCTCCACCTTCACCGCCATCATGGTGCCCCTGGTCTATCCTTTGGTCGAGCCAGGCATGGACATGACGTTCTTCGACCTCTTCCTCAAGATTCTGGCTCGTGTCTTCCCCACCATCATGGCGCCGCTGGTCATCTCGCTGCTGCTCTGGTGGCTTGCCCCTAAGGCAAAGGCGGCCGTGGCTGAGTGGTCGCGTGACTATTCGTTCTACCTCTGGGCCATCTGCACGATGGTCAATACGGCGCAGATCATCCGCTCCATCGTCTCGTCGCCCGGTTCTGGCTGGATGGTGGTCTGGATCTGTCTGGCGGTGGGATTGCTCGTCGGCGTGCAGTTCTATGTCGGCAAGAGCATCGGCACGGTCTACGGCGACCGCATTGCAGCCGGACAGGGTCTGGCGCAGAAGAACACGGTGCTCTCCATCTGGATGGCGATGTCGTTCCTCAATCCGCAGGCCGCCATCGGTCCCGGCGCCTGCCTCCTCTGGCAGAACCTCTTCAACTCCTGGCAGATCTATAACGCAGGTAGGACTGCCCATACAGAGAAATAGGCGTCAAAAAAACAAGGATTTCCAGTTCGTATTTTTTGCAACGGAAACAGATTACACTATACGATGATGTCTGTTGTTGAATAAGAATCCGTCAGGTCCGTTGTAATGACGACCTGACCATCCTCTAGGGCCTCAGTTGTAACTGAGGTCCTTGATGTCGTCTATCGAGACGATGCCGTTGACAATGGCGTAGATAACGAGGCCGGCGGGGGAGTGTATCTCGAGCTTCTTGGCGATATTGCGACGATGGGTCAGGACCGTGTGGATCGAGATGAAGAGCTGGTCGGCAATCTCCTTGTTGGTCAGTCCCTTCACCACGCCCACGATGATCTCCTTCTCGCGGTCGCTCAGTGACTCTTTCTCGGTGGCTTGAGGCTCGGCATCCTCCTCGCCTTCGTTGACGTCCACCTGGCTCTCCAGCAACGAGACCACGGGGATGAAGATGGTGTCCTCCAGCAACGTGTGGCTGTTGAGGTCCGCCTCGAACTCGAAGAGGTGCAGCAGCGCATCATTGAGTTGCTCCTTCGAGCCCGACGTGGGGCAGTAGCGGATGATGATGTTCTTCAGATCGCTCATCTTCTGGGCGATGAGCTTGTCGTGGTCCTGGTGGACGTGGTCGTTCTCGAAGTGGGCAAGGCTGACGTCAGCGGGGCGTTTGCCCTGCATCAGGCCCTCCACGTACTGGAAGAAGTGCTCCGACTCGTACGCCTGGTGCTTGCGTATCTCCGACACGTAGTCGTCGAAGAACTTGAGGATCAGGAACCCGATCTCATTGTGCGTCGAACAGTCGACGGCATTGACGAACTTGCGGCGTATCGACGGCAGCATGAACTCCAGGAAGAAGTTGTGGCTGTTGCGCAGATAGGTGAGCAGACCGTTGACGTTGAGAGAGGTGTATTCATCGAACGAGGGCTTCAGACCCTGGCTGATGAAGTTGCAGACGGCGATGAACGTGTCCGTATCGACTCCGTTCTCGCGGCAGACCTCGTCGACACTCTTGTCGCCGAAGCCCAAGGCAATGCCGAAGCGGCTCAGCACCTGCAGGAGCTTGAAGTCGTCGCTGATCAGTTCGGCTAGTGAATCATTTGCTTTGTACTTGTGCCCCATAAAACACTTTTTTATTTATTCTCTGATTCTGGTTTGTCAATCGTTGTGGTGACCGAGGGCGGCGCCAGTTCGTCGTCGTCATCGGGGATAGGCGACTCCAGTCGGGAGCCGCAGTATTTGCAGTGCGTTGCCTCCGGGTCGTGGCCCGAACGTCCGCAGTTGGGGCAGACGCGGCTGGCAGCCTCGTGGCTCGACTTCACCATCTCAGCCGTCACGATGCCGGTTGGTACCGCCAGGACGGTGTAGCCCAGCAGCATCGTCAGCGCGCTGAAGAAGCGTCCCAACTCCGTTGTCGGTGTGATGTCGCCGTAGCCCACGGTCGTCATCGTGACCACCGCCCAGTAGATGCTCGTGGGGATGTCCGTGAAGGGCGAGCCCGGCTGCCCGTGCTCCAGCATGTACATCACTGTGCCGAGGCAGATGACGATGATGACCACGAAGAGGAAGAAGACCGAGATCTTGCGCAGCGAGCGCCGGATCGACTCCAGCATCAGGTAACCCTCGTGCAGGAAGGCGAAGAGGCGGAAGATGCGGAAGACGCGGATCAGTCGGAACGAACGCAGCACGATCATGAACCTCGCACCATGGCAGAAGGGCAGCATGCCCAGGTACATCGGCAGGATGGCGAGCAGGTCGATGATGCCGAAGAAGCTCGTCGCATACGCCCGGGCATCGCGTGAGCAATAGAGGCGCGCCAGATACTCGAAGGTGAAGAAGGCCGTCAGCAGGTACTCCAGCACCACGAACGAGCGCAGCACCCACACGTGCCCCCTGAACAGCGAGTCGCACGTCACGATCAGGATGCTCACCACGATGGCGACCATCAGCACCACGTCGAAGCGCTTGCCCGCTGGCGTCTCGCTCCCGAAGATGATGTCGTAGAGCCGGTCCTTCAGCTCCTGATTGGCCAAGAATCGCTGCCAGCGCTGTTTGAGTGTCATTGTCAATTATTAATTTTCAATTGTCAATTGAATTTTTATGCTGCAAATATAGTGCTTTTTGTAATATGATGGTGCAAAAACGCCCCAAAATCATCTTATTTTAGCAGAAAAACGGCTGATTTGCTTTGCCGTGTTGATTTTTTCATTACCTTTGCGCCCGCTTAATTGCAACTATCGCAATAATTTATCAACACAAACAATACAAAATCAAGTCATGTCATTACTGAACAATGTGCTCGTACGCCGTTACAGGAACCTGCACGACCCGTCCAATCTCCGGACTGTCGTAGGCACTCTGCTGGCGCTCATCGCCTACTTCGGCATCCTCTTCCTTGATCCTGCCGTCTACGGCCTGCCTCAGCTCACCGCTGTCGAGGTCCGCGTGGTAGCCATCTTCATCACCGCCGCCATCCTCTGGATTTCGGAGGCTATCCCCACCTGGTGCACCTCAGTGCTCATCATCGTGGTGATGCTGCTCACCTGCTCTGACTCGTCCATCTGGTTCTTCAAGGTCGCCACCGAGAAGGATCCCCTCGAGGTGCAGCAGGCCCTCGGCCTCGGCATCAGCTACAAGAGCATCATGGCCACCTTCGCTGACCCTGTCGTCATGCTCTTCATGGGCGGCTTCGTGCTCGCCATCGGTGTCGAAAAGGTCGGCCTCGACGTCGCCATGGCCAAGGCGCTGCTCAAGCCCTTCGGCACTCGTCCTGCCGCCGTCCTGGCAGGCTTCATCCTGGTCACCGCCCTCTTCTCGGCATTCATCAGCAACACCGCCACCGCAGCCATGATGCTCGCCTTCCTCGCCCCAGTGCTCCGCTCGCTGCCTGGCACGTCGAAGGGCAAGATTGCCCTGGCGATGGCTATCCCGCTTGGTGCCAACATCGGCGGCATCGCCACCCCTATCGGCACGCCTCCTAATGGCGTCGCCATGAAGTACCTCAATGATCCCGAGACCATCGCCTCGCTGCAGGCTCAGGGCCTTGACAGCTGCGAGGTCACCTTCGGCGAGTGGTGCACCGCCATGACCCCTGTCACCATCCTCACCCTCATCATCGGCTGGCTGGTCCTCTTGTGGCTCTTCCCCTTCAACAAGGGCGAGCGCATCGAGATCAAGATCGAAGGCGGCCTCAAGAAGGGCTACAAGACCTGGGTCGTCGCTGGCACCTTCTTCCTCACCATCCTCCTCTGGTTCACTGGTGAGTGGAACGGCCTCAACGCCAACGTCGTTGCCCTCGTGCCTATCTGCTGTCTCTGCCTCACGGGTCTGTTGAGCAAGAAGGACCTTGAGCACATCAACTGGTCTGTCCTCTGGATGGTTGCGGGTGGTTTCGCCCTCGGTCTCGGCTTCAACAAGTCCGGCCTCGCCAATGACCTCGTCACCTCCATCCCCTTCGGCTCCTGGTCGCCCGTCGTCGTGCTCATCGCTGCAGGTCTGATCTGCTGGACCCTTTCCAACTTCATCTCCAACTCCGCCACCGCTGCCTTGCTCATCCCTATCCTCTGCGCTGTCGGCATCGGCATGGGTCCCACGCTGCTCGAGGTGGGTGGCATGAAGTCGCTGCTCTTCGGCACCGCCATGGCTGCTTCTCTCGCTATGACGCTGCCTATCTCTACGCCTCCTAACGCCATCGCCTCGTCCACCGGCATCATCTCGACCTCCGACATGGCCAAGGCTGGTCTCACCATCGGCATTATGGGTGGTGTGGTAGGTTACCTGCTGCTCATCTTCGTGTTCTGATTCGAAGGACCGATTGATCAATATTCAATGTCACCACCTACCTGGCATTTGCTCTCGGTAGGTGGTGACATTCTTTTTGTTACACTGTAGGCCAATAGCCGATCCCCGTCACGACCTCTTCTACGGACGTCGGATGTCCGTCCCTTTCGGGTGATTCCTAAAATTTGGAACCTTTTTGCCGATGGAAATTTATTTGATTATTCTATAGTTGAAGTAAGATATTGAGGAATGATAAAAGCAAAGAAAAATATAACGCTATATATGATTCCAATATGGTAATCATCTGCAAATTCAATCATTAAGCAGATGGCTATCATTCCTAATAGAGATGAAAATAGGCCGCATTTATAAAAGTACTTCTTTCCTGCGGTAATGCCAAGTATGGACGAGATTACGCCAGGTAAGATTATATTGTCCACCATTATGCCAATGCTACTATTATATTCCAGAAATACATTGGCAATCCAAGAAAAAGCAGCAAGAAAGAAATAACAGTCGGTAAAATAAATCCAAACTCGTGTCGTAGATTTGTTCGTCTCTGTTTTAAGTGTACTTCTCTTCCTTAGAAGTGATATTGTAATCGTTGAAATTAGCGGATACAATGCAAAGATACCCCAAAAGGAAGGTCCCCATTGGTAACAGAATAGCGATCCTAATAAAGAAAACAAAATTCCCATTCCACCCCATGTGTAGAAATAAGAATTGGAACTAAAAGAGACCTCAGCATTCAAGTATTGTAGTAATTTAATATCTTTACTATCTTGGAGTGTGTTGTCAATCATATCTTTCATATTTTTATTAAAATTATATTTCCAGAAAGCCGAAAACAAAGACGGAACTTGTAAACATAATAGGTCTTATTGGCCAGAGTATTCAATTATTGATTTTTCACTTAGATTGGAAATTTTCTCTCCAATACTATTGCAAATACTGCGGTAAATCGAAATTGTATTTTCTGAAACTTGCCATGAGGTTAATAATTCACAATTTTATTGTATCGCTTCTTCGTAGTAATCACAAATTTAGGATGATTGTTCTTAGTTCTGCTATTATCGCAAAAGAAAATCTGTTCCTATCTGTTCCATCTGTCCAATCTGTGTTCAAAAAATTATATAGCAACTGGAGAGCCGACTATTTCCGCTTGCGACGCGAGGCGTCAAAGAGCATCTGCTTCTCTTCGGCGGAGAGGGCGTCGTAGCCGTGTTTCGAGATCTTGTCGAGGATGGTGTCGATCTGCTGTTCCTGCGAACGCTGCGAGGCATTGTAGTCCATGTCGCGCCTCTTCTCGGCGTCGATGGGGTCACGTCGGCCCCCCTGAGTGGCAGTCATGCGCGGACGGCGCAGGTTGCTCCACCATGAAGCGATGCCAGAGATGAGGCGTGAGGGCCAGGCGCAGATGTCCCTGCCCCGGCGCTCCTGCAGCGCATAGAGCGCACCGAAGAGGATGCCGCCGATGTGGCAGACCGTGCCGCCCGTGTTGTGCCCGCCCAAGCAGAGCAGGCTGAGCGCTATCATGCCCAGCGCGAACCACTTCATCTTGACCCATACGACGCGGACGAAGAGGTTGAGACCCAGCGTCTCCTCGGGCTGACGGATGGCGATAGCGGTCATCAGGGCAAAGAGGGCGCCAGAGGCTCCCACGAGTGTAGCACTGTAGCAGTCGAGACGGAACTGGGGGAAGACGTTGTAGCAGAAGACGAAGAAGAGACCCGACACGATGCCGCTGGTGAGATAGAACGACAGGAACTGCCGCTCACTGTGCCATCGCATGAAGAACTGACCGAAGAACCACAGCCACAGCATATTGAAGAGCAGGTGGAAGGGATCCTGCGTGAAGTCGGCGTGGCAGAACATATAGGTCAGGATAGTCCAGGGACGCATTATGAGGTCATGGAGGTTGGAGGGCAGCGACAGCCAATGCTGCCAGTAGCAACCGCTCCAGCAGAAGAGCCATCCCGTCAGTTTCCAGAGCTGAGTGAGGATGAAGACGACCACGGTGATGTAGATCAGGCGGCCGTAGATGGGGAGAGATTTGTAATTCAATTTGACAATTTGACAATTTACAATTTGACAACCGCGGAATTTGACAATTTACAATTTTACAGATTTACAATTTCTGTTGGGACATCGCAACCCGATGTAGCGCGGAGCCAAATTGTAAATTGTAAAATTGTCAAATTATCAGAAGTAGTCGCGTCGGTCATGCCGCCACATCCAGATGAGGAGGAAGCCGAAGAGCATGCCGCCGAGGTGGGCGAAGTGCGCCACGTTGTCGCCTGCCGAAGCGCGGATGCCGGCGAAGAGTTCGATGAGGGCATAGCCCACGACGAAGTACTTGGTCTTGATGGGCAGGATGAAGTAGAGGTAGATGGGGCTGTTGGGGTAGAGGATACCCAGGGCGAGCAGCACGCCGAAGACCGAGCCCGAGGCGCCCACCGTGACGTAGGCGTCGACGTAGCGCTCGCAGTAGGAGAGGAGTTCGTTGTAGCTCATCGCCATCATCGTCTGGAGGTCTGAGCCGGGATTGACCGAGAGCAGGGCTTTCGCCATCGCATCGTGCATGCCCCAGCGCCAGGTGAGCTGCTGCACGATGGCAGCGCCCACGCCGCAGACGAGGTAGTAGATGATGTAGCGCCGCGAGCCCCAGGTGAGTTCGATGGCGCGGCCGATGAAGTAGACGGCAATCATGTTGCACAGCAGGTGGTCGAAGCTGCCGTGCATGAAGAGGTAGGTCAGCGGCTGCCAGCCGTGGTACATGTCCGAGTCGTAGTAGTGCAGGCCGAACCAGTCGGTGAGGTAGATGCCCTTGCCCTGCAGCACGATATCGGCGAGGAACATCAGCACGTTGATGATGACCAGATTGTTGGTCACCGTCGTCGTGGGTCGACCGTAGTTATTGTTGTCAAAAAATCCCATATTCTGTAAGTTTTTGGGTGCAAAAATAGTATTTATTTCTTAAAATCGTGCACCGAAAGGGGTAAATTTAGTGTTTTTAAACCAAAAAAGTTGCTTTTTGCCCAAAAATGTATTATATTTGCACCGATTTTGGGAAGTTTCGGCCGTCTGGAATCCCCCAAAATTGTCAAATTGTAAATTGTCAAATTGTAAATCTGCATAATGAACCGTTTCCTCGGAGCCAAGTTCACCGCCACCCTCAGCATCGCCCTCGTGCTCTTCGTACTGGGCTTGATGACGATGGGCGGACTGGTGGCTGCCCGCCTTGCCGAAGAGCTGCGCGAACGCTTCACCATCACCATCACGGTGAGCGATGCCGCCTCGTCGGACTATGGTCCGCGTCTGGTCAAGCGGCTCCTGAAGTCGCCCTACACCGCCTCGGCCGTCTACGTGAGCCCCGACAGTGCGCTGAGCGTCCTGCAGGAGGAGATGGGCGAGAACCCACAGGACTTCCTCGGCTTCAACCCCCTGCCTCCCACGGTGGAGCTTCGCCTCGAGGCACAGTATGCCGAGGCGGACAGCATCCACGCCATCGTCAGCGAACTGAAGCGCCGTCAGGGCGCCAACATTGCCAGCATCGACTACAACACGTCGCTCCTCTCGACCGTCAACCAGAACCTGCGTCGCGTCGCCATCGGCCTTGCCATCCTCGCCATCGTCTTGCTCATCATCTGCATCTCGCTCATCGGCAACACGGTGCGGCTCATCCTCCATGCCGACCGCTTCCTGATCAACACGATGCGGTTGGTGGGTGCCACCAAGTGGTTCATCCGCCGGCCGTTCATCTGGACGCACGTCGTCTGCGGACTGATTGCTGCACTGCTCGCCTTGGTGGGCCTCGCCGCCACCATCTACTGCGTCTCGAGCCAGGGCTTCCAGCTGGCGATGAGCGACGCGCTGCTGCGCCCCTTGCCGCTCATTATCCTCGTCGGCACGGTGGTCAGCCTCGGCATCCTGATTCCCGCCCTGGCGGCATGGTTCGCCACCGACCGCTACATGGGTCGCACGGTCGATGAGCTCTACCTGATGTAGCGCGCAGCCCAATTGTAAATTAGTAAATTGTAAAATTGTCAAATCAATATGCGTTTCTGTCTATCCAAGATCAACTTCATCATCATGGGCATCGCCGCCCTGATGATCGTCATCGGCTTCTTCCTCACGGGTGGTGAATCCAGCACGCCCGAACACTATAACCCCGACGTCTTCAGCGACACGCGTGTGGTCTATGGTCCCAACCTCTGTTTCCTGGGCTACATCCTCATGATCGTCGGCATCTGCGTCAAGGGCAAGAAGGCAACGAATAAGGAATAATTATGGATTGGTTACAAGCATTGATCCTGGGCCTCGTACAGGGGCTGACCGAATACTTGCCAGTCTCATCGAGCGGACATCTCGAGATCGGCAAGGCACTGCTCGGCGAGGGCGCCGAGGCTGGTGGCCTGACGTTCGACATCGTGGTCCACGTAGCCACCGTTCTCGCTACGCTCGTCGTGCTCTGGAAGGAGGTGGCCTGGATCTTCAGCGGGCTGTTCAAGCCGCTGCAGGGCGGCAGGTTCAACGAGGAGCAGAAGTATACGGTCAACATTCTCGTCTCGATGATTCCTGTGGGCATCGTCGGTCTCTGCTTCAAGGACATGATAGAGGCACTCTATGCCGACCACGTGCTGCCCGTCGTGGGCGTCTGCCTGCTCGTCACGGCGCTGCTGCTGGCATTGACCCACTTCTACAAGCCACAGGAGCGTGAGCACCTCACGCTCGTCCATGCCTTCATTATCGGCATCGCGCAGGCGGTCGCTGTGCTGCCCGGTCTGTCCCGTTCAGGGTCGACTATCGCCACGGGTCTCCTGCTCGGCAACAGCCGCCAGTCGCTGGCGCAGTTCTCGTTCCTGATGGTCATCCCACCCATTCTGGGTGAGGCATTGCTCGACTTCAAGCACATCGTGGCACCCTCGGCCGAATACCTCGCCGAGCACGGCATGAGCGAACCCATTGGCATAGTGCCGCTCCTCGTGGGCTTCGTCGCCGCCTTCGTGAGTGGCTGCCTCGCCTGCCGGTGGATGATTTCGTTGGTCAAGAAGTGCAAGCTCATCTACTTCGCCATCTACTGTGCATTGGCAGGCATCGTCACCCTGCTGTTCCTCTGCTGAATTGTCAGATTGTAAATTGTCCAATTGTCCAATCGTGCATGGAACAGCATATTTATAACTTCATCGAGGGTGAGATACTTGCATTCGACAAGCCATTGACCTGGACCTCGTTCAACCTGGTCAAGGTGGTGCGCAACAACCTGAGCCGCCGTCTCGGCATCAAGCGCCTGCGCTGCGGTCATGCCGGCACGCTCGACCCGCTGGCCAGTGGCGTGATGATACTCTGCACGGGCAAGTGCACCAAGCTCATCGACCAGCTGCAGGCAGGCACCAAGGAGTACATCGCCACGCTCCGTCTGGGCTGCACCACACCGTCGTTCGACGCCGAACACCCCATCGATGCCACCTATCCCACGGCGCACATCACCCCCGAACTCGTACACGAGGCGCTGAGCCACTTCCGTGGCTCGATCTGGCAGGTGCCGCCCACCTACAGTGCCTGCAAGGTCGATGGTCGCCGCGCTTTCGACTACATGCGCGAAGGCGAAGAGGTGGAACTCAAGGCGAAGGAGCTCGTCATCGACGAACTGGAGCTGCTGGACCTCCACCTGCCGGAGCGGGGCGTCTGCTCGCCCCATGCCTACGAGGTGGCACGCATGGCTCGTGCCGACGTCCACATCAAGGACTATGGTCGCAACAAGGAGGCCTATGAGCTCGAGGAGGTCACCGACATCGACCCCGCCCAGCTCCCCTATCTGCAGATCCGCGTGGTCTGCTCGAAGGGTACCTACATCCGCGCCCTGGCACGCGACATCGGTGAGGCGCTCCACAGCGGCGCCTACCTCATCGGCCTGCGTCGCACCCGTGTGGGCGATATCCGCGTGGAGGACTGCATGCCCGTCGACAACGTCGAGGAGTGGTGCCAGACCATCCCCATGACCCTCGAGGGCGTCATCCCGCGCAAGTGACCTGATTCCCCTCGGCATCGTCCCCACGTGTCCCCGTCAGCGACCGTGTTTGGTCGCCCTAACAGCAATACAACACAACATATCAACGCAGCCCCGTGCTGCACTATATCTTTATTATATCGTGAAGTTAAGTCAGTTCAAATTCAAACTCCCTGAGGAGCGCATCGCCCTGGTGCCCACCGAACATCGTGACGAATGCCGTCTGATGGTGCTCCACAAGAAGAGCCGCCGCATCGAACATAAGGTGTTCAAGGATTTCATCCAGTATTTCGACGACAAGGACCTGGTGCTGTTCAATGACACCAAGATCTTCCCCGCCCGCCTCTACGGCAACAAGGAGAAGACCGGCGCCCGCATCGAGGTGTTCCTGCTGCGTGAGCTCAATCCCGAAATCCGCTTCTGGGACGTGCTGGTCGATCCTGCCCGCAAGATCCGCATCGGCAACAAGCTCTACTTCGGTGAGGACGAGAGCCTCGTGGCTGAGGTCATCGACAATACCACTTCGCGCGGTCGCACCCTGCGCTTCCTCTTCGATGGTCCGCATGACGAGTTCATCGAGACGCTCTACGGCTACGGCGAGACGCCCATCCCCCCCTCGCTCAAGCAGCGTCGCGACGTCATCGACCAGCCTGTCGACGAGGATCACCCCTTCACCGACCGCGAACGCTACCAGACCATCTTCGCCCGCAACGAGGGCGGTGTCGTGGCTCCGCAGGCAGCCCTCCACTTCAGTCGCGAGCTCCTGAAGCGCATGGAGATCAAGGGCATTGACTACGACTTCATCACCGTCCACAGCAACCAGGGCAACTTCCGCGACATCGACGTCGAGGATCTCACCAAGCACAAGATGGACTCCGAGCAGATCTTCATCACCCAGGAGATCGCCAATCGCGTCAACCGTACCAAGGAGGCAGGTCATCACGTCTGCGCCGTCGACACCTCGGTGATGCGTGCCATCGAGTCGAGCGTTTCGACCCTCGGCGCCCTGAAGCCTTACGAGGGCTGGACCAACAAGTTCATCTTCCCTCCCTACGACTTCTCGATAGCCGACTGCATGGTGGCCAATTTCTATGAGCCCTACAGCACCCTGCTGATGCTCACCGCTGCCTTCGCCGGCTACGACTTCATCATGGAGGCCTACAAGCTCGCCATCAAGGAGGGCTACATGTTCGGTACCTATGGCGACGCCATGCTGATCATGCCCGACTGATAATTGTCAATTATGAATTCTGAATTATGAATTCTGAATTGTCAATTATGAATTCTGAATCGTGAATTGTGAATCGTGAATCGAACAATGTCCCACATTGTTTACATCGCCCTCGGGTCCAACCTCGGTGACGGCCCCCACAACCTCGATGCCGCCGTCAGCCTTCTGCAGCAGCAGGTGGGCGAGGTGCTCTACACTTCGGCTTACGTCGAGAGTGAACCTTGGGGCTTCAGTTCAGAGCATGGTTTCACCAATGCTGTCACCGTCGTCCGCACAGAGCTCGAGCCCATGGCATTGCTCGACGTCACCCAGCAGATAGAGCGACAGATGGGACGGACGCACAAGCATCGCCCTGGCGAAGCCTACACCGACCGCATCATCGACCTCGACATCCTGCTCTACGACGACCTCCAGCTCCAGACCGAACGCCTCACCATTCCCCATCCGCTCATCGAGGAGCGCGACTTCGTCAGGTTGCCGCTCCAGGAGTGTAGGGAGGCGGTTGAGGTTATGAGGTTATGAGGCTTTTAGGTTATGAGGTTTTTAGGTTATGAGGTCATGCAACTTGAGCATTTCCGAAAGTAGAATAATATATAAAAGGTATAAAGAATAAATGAAAAGTTTCTGGAAGACCGTGCTCGCCGTCATCGTCGGCACCATCCTCGTGAGCATCATCAGCATGCTCTTCACCACCTGTGTCTTCATCGGCATGATAGCCGGTGCTGCAGGCAGTCAGTCCACCGCCTCCGTTCCCACGCATGAGGGCGACATCCTGATCCTGAAGATCAACACCGCCGTCGACGAAGTGCCCGCCTCGATGCCTTTCGCCTTCAGTATGATGGGCGGCATCTCGAAGAACGCCACGCTCTCGCTCCGCGGCTACCTCAACGTCATCGCCTGTGCCAAGGCAGACCCCAACATCCAGGGCATCTATCTCAACACCGACGGCATGCAGGCTGCCCCTGCCACCTACGAAGCCATCCACGACGCCCTCATCGACTTCCGTTCGTCGGGCAAGTGGGTCATTGCCTACAACGACAGCTACGGCACCGGCCAGTACTACGTGGCTTCGGCTGCCGACAGCGTCTACGTCAACACCATCGGCTCGGTCACCTTCGACGGCATGTCCAGCGTCCTCACCTATCCCAAGGCACTGCTCGACAAGCTCGGCATCGAGATGCAGGTGTTCCGCGTAGGCTCGTTCAAGAGCGCTGTCGAGCCCTACATGATCGAGCACATCAGCGATGCCAACCGCCTGCAGACCGAGACCTACCTGCGTGGCATCTGGAACCAGATGGCCCAGGACATCGCCCAGACCCGTGGCATGGAGGTGGCACAGCTCGACTCGCTCGCCAACCTCGCCGTCAGCTACATGCAGCCCGACGAACTCTCACAGACCGGCCTTGTCGACGGCATGGTCTACAAGAGCGACGTCGAGAAGATGCTCCTCGCCAAGATGGGCGTCGACAAGCTGGAGGGCCACGCCATCTCGGCTGAGAAGCTGATCAACAACTACGAGAAGCTCTTCCCCGAGCAGGGCGAGAAGGTCGCCGTGCTCTACCTCACCGGCGAGATCGGCAATGCCGAGCCCGAGGGTGGCTTCGGCGCCCAGGACGGCATCTACTACAACCAGGCCATCAAGGATATCCGTACCCTCGCTGAGGATGAATCGATCAAGGCCGTCGTGCTGCGTGTCAACAGTCCCGGTGGCAGCGGCTTCGCCAGCGAGCAGATCTGGAAGGCGCTGATGGACCTCAAGGCTACGGGCAAGCCTCTCGTCGTCTCGATGGGTGACTATGCCGCCAGCGGCGGCTACTACATCAGCTGCATGGCCGACTACATCGTCGCCGAGCCCAACACCCTGACCGGCTCGATCGGCGTCTTCGGCGTCATCCCCAACTTCGGCGGCCTCGCTACCGGCAAGTTAGGCGTCAACTTCGAGGAGGTCAAGACCCACGAGTTCGGCTCGCTCACCACTATGCGTGGCGTCACTGAGGTTGAGCGCGCTCAGTTCCAGAAGGGTATCGACTCCTTCTATGAACTCTTCACCCTCCGTTGCTCCCAGGGTCGCGGCATCGAGCAGGACAGCATCAAGGCCATCGCTGGCGGTCGTGTCTGGACCGGTTCAGACGCCATCCAGATAGGCCTGGTCGACGAACTGGGTGGCCTCGATGAGGCAATGGCCAAGGCAGCCGAACTCGCAGGCATCGCTCCTGACGGCTACTGCCGTGTCAACTATCCTTTCCCCAAGACCTCGATGGAGACCATGATGGAGATGTTCGGCGAGGCTAAGGACGACATCTCGCTCCGCATCGCTGACCTCGTCATCGGTAGCACCCCTGCCGACCGTGAGGCGCTCCGCTTCATCCAGCACCTGCAGGAGGCCGACCGTGTCCAGGCACGCTCCTTCGACACTGTCACCTTCTGAACTTTTCACTTTTAATTTTTAACTCACGAAGTGTACCTTCCCAAAGTAAAGAATCTCACCTTCCTCGCTCCCTTCTCCTGGCTCTATGGGCTGGGAGTATGGGTGCGTAACAAGATGTTCGACCTCGGACAGAAGCAGCAGGTCACCTTCGAGGATGTCGTGCCTGTCATCTGCGTAGGCAACCTGGCAGTGGGTGGCACCGGCAAGACGCCTCACACCGAGTACCTCGTCGAACTGCTGCACCGTCAGGGCATCGGCCCCATCGCCGTCCTGAGCCGTGGTTACAAGCGGCAGAGCGAGGGCTTCCAGGTGGCCATGCCACGTGGCAGCGCTCCCATCGACGGGAAGGTCACCGCCACCCTGCTCGGCGACGAGTCGTACCAGCTCTACCGCAAGTTCCCCTACATCATCGTCGCAGTCGACACGAAGCGCGTCCATGGCATCAACCAGTTGCTCAGCCTGCCCACGCCGCCTGCCGTCGTCATCCTCGACGATGCCATGCAGCACCGCTACGTCAAGCCTGGCTTCACCATCTGTCTGACCAGCTACAGCCGCATCCTCTATAAGGACATGCTGCTCCCTGCCGGCCGACTGCGTGAGCCTGCCTCGAACGTCACCCGCGCCGACCTCGTCGTCGTCACCAAGTGCCCCGGTGCCCTGCGCCGTGAGGAGGAGACCGAGATTACGGGCAATCTGCCCACCACCCTCGAGCAGCCCATCCTCTATTCTGCCTATCGCTATGGGCAGTTGGTCAACCTCTCGACGGGCAAGCCATGCGAGATACCGCACTCCAGCGAGGTGCTCATCGTCGCCGGCATCGCCGATCCCAGGGTGATGGAGGACTATGTCAACAAGCACTACCGCCTGCTCGACATCTTCACCTTCAGCGACCACCATCACTTCACCAACAAGGACATTGAGCAGATTCAGCAGCGTCTCGATGGGGTCAATGGCGAAGGCTACTGCACCAACGACAGCGGCCGCAAGGCTGTCATCATCACTACCGAGAAGGATGCCGCCCGCCTCGTCGACCACCCTGCCGTCACTGACCAACTGCGTGACCGCATCTACTACCTGCCCACCGAGGTCTACTTCCTCCAGGACCATCAGGCCAAGTTCGACCAGCTGGTGCTCGACTACGTCCATCGACCTCGTACTGGCCTGCAGCGCTAAGGATCCATTCCAGATTCTGCAGTGCTAAGGATCCATTCCAGATTCTGCAGCGCTAAGGATAGCGTCTCTTGTCACGTTTTCATTTCGACTATATGGAAATCAGCGAATATGGTGAGTTCGGGCTCATCAGCCACCTCACCGAACAGTTCCCCCTCCGTCAGCCCTCCACGCTGCGTGGCGTAGGCGATGACTGCGCCGTCATCAGTCCCAAGGCAGAGGACGGTCAGTTGCTCGTCACCACCGACCTCCTGCTCGAGGGCATACATTTCGACCTGACCTATTGCCCCCTGCGCCATCTGGGCTACAAGGCATGCGTGGCAGGCTTCAGCGACGTCTATGCCATGATGGGCACGCCTCGTCAGCTGACGGTCTCGGTGGGTGTCTCAAAGCGCTTCAAGGTCGAGGATCTCGAGGAACTCTATGCCGGCATCCGGCTGGCGTGCGACATCTATGGCGTGGACCTCGTCGGAGGCGACACGTCTGCCTCGATGACGGGACTCACCCTCTCGGTCACCTGCGTGGGTGTAGCACAGACGCCCGTCTATCGCAGCGGAGCCCGTCCCAACGACCTGCTCTGCGTCAGCGGTGATCTCGGCGCTGCCTATATGGGCCTGCAGTTGCTCGAGCGCGAGAAGGCGCTCTACTATCAGCAACTCAATGACTGGCGTCGCACGCATCCTGCTCAGAAGGCGGCATCGGCTCCTGTATCTGATGGGGCTGCGTCGGGGGGTGCTGCCGCTGAGGGCGCTGCCGGCGCCTCCACAGCTGAGCCTCCCGTCTTCGAGCCTAAGTTCGAGGGACGTGAGTATCTACTGGAACGTCAGCTCAAGCCCGAGGCACGCAAGGACATTGTCCAGAAGCTTCAGGAGGCAGGCATCACTCCCACATCGATGATCGACATCACCGATGGCATCGCCAGCGAGATGCTCCACCTCTGCCATGACAGCAAGGTGGGCTGCCGCCTCTATGAGGAGCGTCTCCCCATCGACTACCAGACGGCAGTCCAGGCAGAGGAGTTCAATCTCAATGTCACCACTGTCGCCCTCAATGGCGGCGACGACTACGAGTTGCTCTTCACCGTCCCGTTGACCCAGCACGAACTCATCCAGCAGATTCCCGGCATCCGCCTCATAGGCCACATCACTGACGAGAGCCTCGGCGCCGCCCTCATCACCCGCGACGGCAACAGCGAGATTGCGCTACGGGCGCAGGGATGGAAATAATTGGACAATTTACGAATTTGACAATTGGACAATTTACGAATTTGACAATTGGACAATTTGACAATTTACAATTTGGCTCCGCACTACGTCGGATTGCAATGGCTCAATGACCCAATGAAAATGGTACATTGTACATGGTAAATGGTACATAAACATGGCACATGGTACATAAAATAATACCTAAAATAGATCTTATGCTCAAACACATCACCCTCCTGGCAGCAATGCTCTGTCTGCTGCCCTTCTCGCTCCAGGCGAAGGCCAAGGCGAAGCCCGTGGCTGACCTCTGGCCCGACGGCACCACCATCGACGAATGGTTCCACGACACTACCCCCACCGACCTCTCCACCCTCGGACGTCAGTACAAACTCACCGACTACGGCATCTTCGCTGATGGCACCGTCCATACGCAGCAGATCCAGCAGCTCATCGACCAGATAGCTGCCGATGGCGGCGGCGTGCTCGTCGTTCCTGCCGGCACTTACCTCACCGGCGGCATCTACTTCCGTCAGGGCACCCACCTGCACCTCCTCGAGGGCGCTACGCTCCAGGGTTCGGACTTCATCGGCGACTACCAGCTCGCCAAGACCCGCATGGAGGGCGAGACCTGCACCTACTTCGAGGCTTTGATCAACGTCAAGGGGCTCGACGGCTTCACCATCACCGGCAAGGGCACCATCGACGGTAACGGACTGAAGTATCACCGCGCCTTCTGGCTGCGTCGCTCGTGGAACCCTAAGTGTACCAACAAGGACGAGCAGCGCCCACGACTGGTCTACGTCAGCGACTCCAAGAATGTCCGCATCGAGGGCGTCCGACTGCAGAACTCCGCCTTCTGGACCACCCATATCTATAATAGTTCGCGCGTGAAGCTCCTCGGCGTCTCGATCTACAGCCTCGCTACCCCCAACACCCACAAGGGCCCATCGACCGATGCCATCGACCTCGACGTCGTCGAGGACATCCTCGTCCATGGCTGCTACATGGAGGTCAATGACGATGCCGTAGCCATGAAGGGCGGCAAGGGTCCCTGGGCCGACGATCCGCAGAAGAGCGAGGGCAACGGACAGAACCGCAACGTCATCATCGAGGACTGCCAGTACGGCTTCTGCCACGGCTGCCTCACCTGCGGCTCGGAGTCGGTCTTCAACCACAACATCATCCTGCGTCGCATCCAGGTCGATCATGCCACCCGCCTGCTCTGGCTCAAGATGCGTCCCGACACTCCCCAGCGCTATGAATACATCACCGTCGACGGCATCACGGGCAATGTCTCGCGCGTCCTCTACGTCCGCCCCTGGACGCAGTTCTACGACCTGAAGGACCGCAAGGACATCCCCATGTCCTACAGCGACCACATCACCCTGCGTAACTGCACCATCGACTGCGACATCTACAAGGAGATCGAGCTCAAGCCCGACCAGTACGAGCTCTCGAACTTCACCTTCGAGAACATGCAGATCAACGAGAAGTCGCCCGAGAAGGCTCCTAAGCTCGACGACGCCGGCGGTCATGTGTTCTGGACCGAAAAGTGATGGAATGTACAATTTACCATTTACCAGGTACAATTTAGCTTCGCGCTACGTCGGGTTGCAATGGCTCAATGAATCAACGAAAATGGTACATTGTACATGGTAAATGGTACATAAAAATAATATATATTATGAAAAACCTCTTTCTGACCCTCCTCCTCTCGTCGGCAGCTACGCTGAGCACCTTCGCTCAGGAGCAGCTTCCTGCACGCGCCGACATCCTCAAGCTCGCCACCAAGGTCAATGCCTGGTTCATGAACAAGTACGATCCCGCTGACGCCTTCCTGGGCGGTGGCAAGGTGCGCACCACCAACCTCTGGACCCGTGCCGTCTATCACGAAGGCCTCTGCGCCCTCTACGGCATTGACCCACAGGAGTCCTACTACGAGTACAACCTCAAGATGGCTGAGGGCAACAAGTGGTGTCCTCGCTACGGCGCCTACAGCCGCGATGCCGACAACTACGCCTGCGTCCAGACCTACGTCGACCTCTATCGCCTCGAGCCTGCCGCCTACAAGCTCCGTCCCTCCATCGCTTGCTTCGATGCCATCTGCAATACCCCTGACAACAGCGACTGGTGGTGGATCGATGCCATCCAGATGGGTATGCCTGCCTTCGCCAAGCTGGGCCGCACCACGGGCGACCACAAGTACTGGGACAAGATGTGGGAGATGTACTCCTACACCCGCAACGTCTACGACGGTGGCCTCTGGAACGCTGCTGAGGGCCTCTGGTGGCGCGACCACGACTTCAATCCTCCCTACACCACCCCCAATGGCAAGAACTGCTACTGGAGCCGTGGCAACGGCTGGGTAGTGGCTGCCTACGTCCGTACGATGAACGAGCTCGACGAGCCTGCCGCTCCCACCAAGAAGGGCCAGACCGTCGACGACCCCTATCACTACCTCACCTACAAGGCCGACTTCATCGCGATGTGCAATGCCCTGAAGCAGATCCAGCGCGAGGATGGCTTCTGGAACTGCGACCTCGGCGACCCCGACAACTTCGGAGGTCCTGAGACCTCGGGCACGGCCCTCTTCATCTACGGTATGGCATGGGGCGTCCGCAAGGGCTACCTCTCAGCTGACGAGTTCATGCCCGTCATCGTCAAGGGCTGGCAGGCACTCACCAAGGCAGTGCAGCCCAATGGCTACGTAGGCTACATCCAGGGCACCGGCAAGGAGCCTAAGGACTCGCAGCCTGTCACCGTCGACGGAAAGCTCGACTTCGAGGACTTCGGCATCGGTTGCTGGCTCCTCGCCGCTACCGAGGTCTACAAGCTCTCGCCCGGTGAGCAGGGCGCCGGCTCCCGCAAGCTTGCGGCAAAGAAGTGATTAAGTTCGAAAGCGATAAAGTTAAAGGGTTATGGCCATTGCCGGCATTCTTTAACGCTCTAACTCGTATAATCTATGAAGACCCTTCATTCCCTCTTTCTTACCTTGACCCTTGTGGCTGCAGCAGTCCCTGCCTTCGCCCAGAATTGGCCCGAAGTCAAGCAGGAGGCTAAGCCAGGCACCCGCTGGTGGTGGCTCGGCAGTGCGGTCGACAAGGCCAACCTCACCCGCAATCTCGAGACCTACTCGCGTGCCGGCATCGGCGCTGTCGAGATCACGCCCATCTATGGCGTCGTTGGCAACGAAAAGAACGACATCGACTTCCTCTCGCCTCAGTGGATGGAGATGCTCGCCCACACCGAGGCAGAGGGCAAGCGCCTCGGTGTCCAGATCGACATGAACACCGGTACCGGCTGGCCCTTCGGCGGTCCCGAAGTGACGGTCGAGGAGGCGGCTACGCGTGTCTACTTCAAGTATTGGCGTACGGGCGAGAAGCAGCCCGAACTCGACATCAAGGAGAAGAAGAACTTCCCCGTCCTGCAGCATATCTATGCCTACGGCAACTCCGAGCAGATTGACGCCAAGAAGGCACGCGCTGCCAAGGAGGCCAATGCCAAGAAGAAAAAGAAGATCCTCGACGAGCCTGTCGACTCGCTCTACGTCGCCTATTACCTCGCCAAGACCCGTCAGGCGGTGAAGCGTGCCGCTCCTGGTGGCGAGGGCTACGTGATGGACCACCTGAATCCTAAGGCGGTCAAGCATTACCTGAGCCGCTTCGACAAGGCGTTCGCTTCGAGCGGTACCCCTTGGCCCAGTACCTTCTTCAACGACAGCTACGAGGTCTACGAGGCCGACTGGACGCCGGCGTTGCTCTCGGAGTTCAAGGCACGCCGTGGCTATGACCTCGCCGACTACCTGCCCATCTTCATCGACGAGAAGCTGGCTGTCTACAGCCCCAGGAAGTCGCATGAGGAGGTCATCGCCGACTATCGCGAGACGGTGAGCGACCTGCTCCTCTCGGTATTCACAGCGACGTGGCGCGACTGGGCTCATTCGCACAAGGCCATCGTCCGCAATCAGGCACACGGCAGCCCGGCCAACCTCCTGGATGTCTATGCCAGCGTCGACATTCCCGAGATTGAGGGCTTCGGCCTCTCTGACTTCGGTATCCAGGGCCTGCGCAAGGATACGCTCACCAAGAAGAACGACTCCGACCTCTCGATGCTCAAGTATCCTGCTTCGGTGGCTCACTTCTACGGCAAGCCTTTCGTCTCCGCCGAGACCTTCACCTGGCTCACCGAGCACTTCCGCACCTCGCTCTCGCAGTGCAAGCCCGACTTCGACCTGATGATGTGCGCTGGCGTCAACCATTGCTATTTCCACGGCACCACCTATTCGCCTGCTGAGGCTGAGTGGCCTGGCTACCTCTTCTATGCCTCGATGGAGATGTCGCCCATCAACACCATCTGGCACGATGCGCCTGCCTTCTTCGAGTACATGACGCGTGTGCAGTCGTGGATGCAGTACGGTCAGCCTGACAATGACCTGCTGGTCTATCTGCCTGTCACCGACATCTGGCACGAGTACCCAGGACGTCTGCTGCAGTTCGACATCCATTCGATGGACAAGAAGGCACCCAAGTTCATTCATGCCGTCAACGAGATCTACAATGCCGGTTACGACATGGACTATTGCTCGGACAAGATGATCAAGGCAATCCGTCCCAAGGTCGATGCCGACAAGATGATCGTCGCGGAGAGTGGCGTGCGCTATCGTGCCCTCGTCCTCCCCGAGGTGAAGCGCCTGCCCAAGCAGACGCAGGACAAGATCAAGCGCCTCCGTGCCCAGGGTGCCACCATCATCGAGGTCAATGACCCCGACGGCTACGTGGCTGCCCTCAAGGCGCATCCCGAGATTGAGCCCGAGCAGCTGATGAGCGTCCATGGTCTGAAGAGCATCCGTCGTCGCAATGCCCGTGGTCACCACTACTTCATCTCCTGCCTCCAGGACAAGGCTGTCGAGGGCTGGGTGCGTCTCACCGTGCCTGTCGAGAGCGCCTACATCTTCGATCCGCTCACGGGCGAGGTTTACACTGCCCAGGTGCGTCAGCGTGACGGTCATGCCGAGGTGTGGCTCTCGCTCGCCAGCGGTCAGAGCTGCATCCTGCAGACGCTGAAGCCCGCTCCTGCCAACACTGCCATCCAGTGGGGTGCCAGTGTGCCCAAGACGGAGTCGAAGCTCGACATCTACCAGCAGTCGGTGGTCAATTATCCTACCCTTCAGCAGATGACCGAGGGTACGCCCATCGACCTCACTTCACTGCAGTGGAAGCTCGATCCGACGGAGTTCGATACCTGGGGCGCCCTCAAGGTGGAGACGCTTAATGGCCTGAAGCCTTGGACGGACCTCGAGGAATACTGGCGCACTGGCAAGGGTACGGCACGCTACAGCACTACGGTCAACGTCTCGCAGTCGGCCAAGGACTGGATCCTCGACCTCGGTGACGTGCGCGAGTCGGCTCATGTCTATATCAATGGACAGGATGCCGGCGTGGCCTTCTGTGCGCCTTTCCGCCTCCATGTGGGCAAGTTCCTGCATCAGGGTCAGAACACCATCCAGATCGACGTCACGGGCCTCGCTGCCAATTATGTGGCTGAGATGGATCGCCGCGACATCAAGTGGCGTATCTTCAAGAATGCCAACATCGCCAACCTCAAGGGTGGTGCCGTCAGCTACTACGGTGGCTGGGACGTCATGCCCGGTGGTCTCAACTCCACGGTGAAGCTGATTCCGCTTCGCTGATTCTTCGGATGTCATCCGGTGATGGCGCATTTTCTCCTAAGGGGACAGTCCCCCATCAGAAATTGCGCCATCAAATAATATTTTGGCACCCCGATTGATAAATTCGTTTGACTATGAACATTGCAGCCCTATTGAGCGGTGGCGTCGACAGCAGTGTCGCCGTCCATCTCCTTTGTGAACAAGGCCATCGTCCCGACCTCTTCTACATCAAGATCGGTATGGATGGCGATGGCTATTCGTGTCCGCAGGAGGAGGATCTCGAGATTGTCCAGGCGATGGCGCGTCGCTACGGCCTGCACTACGAGGTGGTGGACCTCCAGCAGGAGTATTGGGATCAGGTCGTCACCTATACGATGGACAAGGTGCGCCGTGGCTTCACGCCCAATCCCGACGTGATGTGCAATCGCCTCATCAAGTTCGGCGCCTTCGACCAGAAGGTGGGTCACCTCTATGACAAGACGGCTACTGGCCACTATGCCCGCAACCGCTACGGCAGCATTCGGGACGGCCTCTTCGTCCCCTCTCCGCAGGAGGCGCTTGCGGTGCAAGAAGGGTGGGAGGGCAGTCTCCTCGGCACCACTCCTGACCCTGTCAAGGATCAGACCGACTTCCTCGCTCAGCTCGAAGGCAGACAGGTGGCTCATTCGCTCTTCCCCATCGGAGCGATGGCGAAGGGTGAGGTGCGTCGCATTGCAGAGGAGGCGAAGCTCCCTTCGGCCCATCGTAAGGACTCGCAGGGCATCTGCTTCCTGGGCAAGATCAACTACAACGAGTTCATCGAGCGTTTCCTCGGCCGCAAGGAAGGCCCCATCATCGAGATCGAGACGGGCAAGAAACTCGGCACGCACCAGGGCTTCTGGTTCCACACCATCGGCCAGCGCAAGGGCCTCTATCTCTCTGGTGGTCCCTGGTTCGTGGTCAAGAAGGACATCCAGGAGAACATCATCTACGTCTCGCGTGGCTACCAGCCCGAGGCGCAGATGAAGGACGAACTGGTGATGCGCGATTTCCATTGGATATGCGGCGGTTCTCGATTTGAAGATGCACTGTTTGAAGATGCACAATGCACAATGCACAATGCACGATTGAATGTTTCGGATGACGCGGGTAATAATCGTGCATCGTGCATTGTGAACCGTGAACCGATTCAGTGCATTGTGAACCGTGAACCGATTCAGTGCGTTGTGAACCGTGAACCGATGCCCGTTCTCTTCAAGATCCGTCACGTTGCCGAACTTCGTGCAGGCACCCTCTCGCTCCGTCCTGACGGCAGCTACTATCTCAAGATGCAGGAGAAGACCAATGGCGTCGCTCCCGGTCAGTTCTGTGTCATCTACACCCCCGATGGCCTTATCTGCCTCGGTTCGGGTGAGATTGCGTGGGACTGATTGGATTATACATTGAACTTTACCTCAAATTACTATCGCTTATGAGAGCATAAAAAATTATTTACCGATTCTTTCAGTATTTCTTCATGTACACGGGAGTATGGTATGTAGGTGAGTCTTTATTTGCTCCTTTACTAGGGAATACGCACCTACTTCCTCCATGTGCTTTCGGCGGTATGATGGCCGTCATTGCCATAATCGAGCACTACAAGTCCATTAAGTAATGTGCAAATAATAACTTGGTCGTATTATTGACAAAAGGGTAGATTCAATGTCATCATCTCTTGCCTGCTGGCGACGAAACTGCCCCATTTCCGGAGTTCTGGCCTAAACGGTTGGATGGAGCAGTATGTGCGCCAACATGCTGCTCCATCCGATTTCTTCGAGCAGTATGTGCGCCGACATACTGCTTCCTCCAACCTCTTCAAGCAGCATTTGCGCCAACATACTGCTTCCTCCAACCTCTTCAAGCAGCATTTGCGCCAACATGCTGCTTCCTCCAATCTCTTCGAGCAGCATTTGCGCCAAGATGCTGCTTTCGCCGTCCGCTTCGAGCAGCATTTGCGCCGACATACTGCTTCCTCCGACCGCTTCGAGCAGCATTTGCGCCAAGATGCTGCTTTCGCCGACCGCATGGAGCTCTGTATCGGCAAGGATTGCACTTCCGCCGACGTACGAAGCCCGAAGCATCAGGTCTGCGCAGATGGGCATGCGTGCCGCTACAGTGCTACAGTGCTACAGTTGCAAAAATGAATCATCAAAAATCAAACTAAGACTTTATATCTATATATATTTATATATATAAATATATATAGATATAAAAATTTTTTTCGATATTGTTTGCTTTTATTTTGCAACTGTAGCGCTGTAGCACTGTAGCAAACTTCGTGTCTTCAGCGCCAGCAGGCAGTCCTCATTCGTCATTCATTGTCGACTCTCACTCCAGATACTTCGACTTGAGTGAGGCGATCAGCGTGCCGGAAGGGCCGAGCGAACCAGTGTGCTGGATGTGGATGCCACCGAAAGTATTGGCATGGGGCATCGTAGCGGAGAGCGTCTGAGGGACGGGCTGACCCGAGGCATCGGTAGGAGCGAAGGCATCGCAGCGGATCAGCGCTGTGAGCACGCCGTGCTGTGCCGTCAGCGTCACCTGGCAGCCGCGATGGAACAGGCGGCATTCCTGTGGCTCCGTGAGTGCCGTGACCTCGCCCTGCTGATACTCCACCAGATAGACCTCCACGGCATCGTGGTGATTGGGCGTGCGGACGAAGCGCAGGCCGTAGCCCGTGAGCGTCCGGGTGTCGAACTTCAGGCAGAGGTCCATGTACTGTCCCGTCGCCGAGCCGAAGCCCTGACCCATCTCCTTGCAGGGATGGAGCTCCAGCTGCAACTGCTGGCCACTGTACTCCTCGCCCTCGCGACCCGTGTACATCAGTCGTGCGCCGCGGATGTTGGGCATGATGCCGAAGCAGCCCACAGCACCGTCCACACCCTCGCCGAAGCACCAGATGGGCCGCTCCTGCTGCTCACCTGTGGCAGCATGCGAGTCGGTGAAGGTGTTGTGCCAATGGTACTGCTGGCAGTCGGCAGGATGGTAGGTGTCGATGGTCCAGCCGCCAGGAACGATCTGAGGCTGATTCATCAGTCCGAGGCTGAGGTAGCTCACGGGCATCGGTACCATGGGTGTGGTGGGCACGTTGTAGGGACGGCCATTGAGCGTGCAGCCCGTCATCTCGCAGTGGTGGCGCGGATCCGGGTCGGGCGTCCATTCGATCGTGAGTTCAGGGTCATCGCTGGTCCAGCGGCAGTCGTGCAGAGCCACGGGCGACGAAGCCTTGGTGAGGTACTGGATGCCCTGGACGTGCGAGTGCAGGTCGCAGTCGATGAACGTGGCGCCACCCCGACGTCCGTCAGTGGCGTAGAAGGGCTTCGAACCGTAGAAGTCGAGGTCGCAGTGGCGATAGGTGCCCGTGCCGCACAGGGCATCGTCGGTCGACTCGAAGTGGCAGCTGTCGAAGTCCACGTGGTCCGCTCCCACGAACGGACAGAGGTTGAGACGCGACACGAAGCGGCAGCGGCTCACCTTGTAGCGGTCGCCCTGACAGATGACCAGCTGCGCCTGCACGATGGCTGGATTGCGCTTCTCGCGGTTCAGCCGGGGATCGAGGGGATAGACCAGATCGACGTTGCAGTAGTTGCCGAAGGTGATGCCCCGTGCCTCGATGTCCGAGCCGGTGATGTGCAGCATGGTGAAGTTGCCGTCCGAGCCCTGCGTCTGTCCGCGGTTGCATGCCAGCACGACGTCCTGTGGGTCGTCACCCAGTCCGATGAGGCGCGTGTGATGCAGATGGAGCTTCATGCCGAAGGGCGACTCCCCCCGAGGTGCCGTGCGCACCGTGGGGTCGTCCGGGTCGTCTATCCAATAGACGCCGGCAGGAATGAGGACGTCGATCCATGCCGTATCGGCAGGCGACGTGGTGATGTCGCGTTCGGCATAGCGCAGGGCAGACTGGACGTCACGGAACGTGCGTCGATGCGAATTCTTGACCACCGTGACCTTGCTGGCAGCCATCAGACACCCGCTGCCCAGCAGGACAGCCAGAATAAGGAGCAGAATACGGAGTTGTGACTTCATGGGATAATTGATTTGTGACTTCATGGAATCATTGATTAAGGAGTGAATGTGTAAATGGGAAATTTCAGAAATCGGTCCCTGCCAATGGCTTCAGTATCCAAGCGGGGACCTACTTGGCAATGAACAGGTAATAGATGCCATTGCCGCAGCCGAACAGCGCGATGCCGAACATGATGCCGGCGATGGTGCGATTGATGGCCTTTAGCGTGCGAGCACCGAAGTTGTTGCGCACCTTATTGACCAGGAAGGTGATCAGCAGCCACCAGCAGACGGCACCGCCGATGAGCGCCCCGAAGCCGATGATGTAGTACCACCAGTGCTCGAGGTCCGCCTCGAACAGGAAGTTGGTGCGTGCGAAGAGCGCGATGTAGAAGAAGATGATCAGCGGATTGCTCACCGTGATGCCGAAGCCCGAGAAGAAGTTCTTCAGCACGCCCGACGCCCTCATGCGCTGCGACATGCCCTCGGTCGACGTATCGCGGTTCTGCAGTCCCGAGGCAGGATTGGAACGCCACAGATAGATGGCATAGAGGGCAATGAAGAACGAGCCGACGAACTGCAGCGTCGACTTGTATTCCTCCAGCCAGTCGACCACCAGACCCAGGAAGAAGACCGAGATGACGGCGTAGGTGAAGTCCGAGAGCGAGGCACCCAGTCCGGTGAGCAGTCCGGGCAGTCGGCCCTTGTTGAGCGTGCGCTGGATGACGAGGATGCCCGTCGGTCCCATAGGGGCCGACACCAGGACTCCGATCAGGTAGCCCCACAGGATGGTCATCAGGATCGTCTCTATCGGTATAAGGTCATGGATCATTTATCAATCTACAATTTGACAATTTACGATTTGACAATTTACGATTTACCATTTGGAATTTACCATTTGCAATTACTAAAATGGCACAATCGGTAAAAATTTTGGGCAAAGATAGTGACTTTTTTTGAATATTCCGCATTTATGTCGAAATTTTTTATTATTTTTGCACCGCGAAATGGGATTTTGGTTGATTTTGGCAATAACAACGGCCGAATTTAAGTCCAATCCCTTCCGCATCGGCAATAAAATAGTAAATCGTAAATTGTCAAATTGTAAATTGTACTAAATTGTCAAATTGTAAATAACAATGGTTTTCTTTTTCAAGCAACCTTCAGCCACCGTGCTGGCTGTCGACGTAGACCATCAGCTCAGTGCCGATGAGTCGGAGCGTCTGTGCTGGCTCTTCAGTGATGCCGTCATGCTGCCCGAGCAGCAGTTGAACGGCTGGTTCAATGGTCCCCGTCGTGAGATGATCACCCCATGGAGCACCAATGCCGTCGAGATTACCCAGAACATGGGCCTCCAGGGCATTCGCCGTATCGAGGAGTATCATCCCGTCAGCGGTCCCGATTCGGAGTACGACCCCATGCTGCGTCGCCTCTACGACGGCATCGGTCAGGACTGCTTCACTATCGACAAGCAGCCCGATCCCATCGTCTACATCGACAATCTCGAGGAGTACAACGTCAAGGAGGGCCTCGCCCTCTCGCCCGATGAGATCAACTACCTCAACGAGGTGGCCAAGCGCGTAGGCCGTCCGCTCACCGATTCGGAGGTCTTCGGCTTCAGTCAGGTCAACTCCGAGCACTGCCGTCACAAGATCTTCGGCGGCACCTTCATCATCGACGGCGAGGAGAAGGAGTCGAGCCTCTTCGCCTTGATCAAGAAGACCTCCAAGGAACAGCCCGGCAAGCTCGTCTCGGCCTATAAGGACAACGTCGCCTTCAACCGCGGCCCCGTCATCGAGCAGTTCGCCCC